>JAEEGL015585083.1_pt1 | contig 25865 bp, 19 predicted proteins | sample 9134231 | NCBI WGS metagenome assembly JAEEGL01 (sample SAMN16246548, study PRJNA631951) | gut metagenome | biome: gut microbiome; feature: rumen; material: fiber-attached | host: Bos | place: Iran: Karaj | collected 2018-10 | reverse complement strand
GGCTTATCGGAAAGACGGCGGAAAAGTCCCCATTCTGCTGTTGACCGCGCTGGGCGCGGTACAGGATCGGGTCGTCGGTCTGGACGCCGGAGCCGACGACTATCTGACGAAGCCTTATGCGCCCCAGGAGCTTCTGGCGCGGGTCCGCGCGCTGCTTCGCAGGCCTGCCGCGTTGCAGGAAGTCTGCGTGCAGTTCAGCGATCTGCGTTTTGACTCCGCATCCGGAACTCTGCATGGGCCAAATGGAGACTGCGAGCTTTCCAAGCGCGAGGCCGCAATGCTGACCTGCTTTCTGAACAATCCCAACCAGGTGCTGTCCCGCAGTCAGCTGCTGGCCGGGGCCTGGGGCGGTGAAGCCGACGTGGAGGAACGAAATATTGACAATTTTGTGTTTCTTGTGCGGCGCAGACTGCAGAACATTGGCTCGCAAACCGCGATTGTGACCGTACGCGGTTTTGGATACCGGCTGGAGGATGCAAAAACATGCTGAAACAACTTCGGAAGAAGCTGACGCTGCTCTCCGCCGCGCTGACCGGCTGTGTCGTGCTTCTTTGCTGCACCGCAAGCTTTCTCTTTGTGCGAGAGCAATATCTGCGGGAGAAAGACGCGGCCTTTCGTCTGACTGCCCAGCGGATCGAGACGCAGTGGCAGATCGACGGGACCCTGACCGCTCCCTGGCTGGAAGCAGCCCTGGCGGAGGGCAATTATCATGCCGCTCTGTGGGAAAACGGGATTCCGCTGCGCTATCCGAATACGGAACCGGAGACGGCGGCAGCACTGCTGAGAGAGACAAACGAAAGCGAATATGTTCTGCTCCTGGATTACCGTGTCGGCGATCTGCGGTTTCCGTTTTCCCGAGGGGAACGCAGGCTGTGTATCTGGGCTTCCAGATCACAGGAAACAAAAGATCTTCTGCGGATCGGCCTGCTGTTCAGCTTGTTGGCAGTCGGCAGTCTGGCGCTGGTGGCCTGGCTGAGCTGGATCGTCGCCGGACGGTCCGTCAAGCCCGTCCAGGAGGCCATGGATCAACAGGATCGCTTTGTGGCGGACGCAAGCCATGAGCTTCGCAGCCCCCTTACGGTACTGAAAAGCAGCCTTGCCCAATTACAGGCGCAGCCGGAGCTGGCGCAGCGGGATCTTCCAATGCTGGAACAGCAGGTGGATCGGATGCAGAGCCTGGTGGAGAATCTGTTGATGCTGAGCGGCAGCGCCGCCAACCGCGGCCTCATGCTGGAGCCAGTCGCCCCGGATACGCTGCTGATCGAGTTCGCGGATTCCATGCTGCCTCTGGCAAAGCAGGAAAAGGTCCATCTGCAGGTCGAGCTTCCGGAGGAGGCGGTCCCGCAGGTGCTCGGGCAGGAGGCCCTGCTGCAGCGGCTTTTGTCCATCCTGACAGAAAATGCCCTCCGGTTCGCACCGGAGGACACAGATGTGACTTTGAAGCTCAGCCTTGTTTCAAGGGGCTGTGAGATCTCCGTTTCCGATCACGGTCCGGGAATCCCCGACGGTGAAAAGGAAAAGATTTTTGACCGCTTCTACCGCGGCAGTGAGAGCCGCACGGATTCAGAGCATTTTGGCCTCGGCCTATCCGTTGCCGCGCAGATCGCAGAGCTGCACCACACCCGCATCCAGGTTTTTGACGTCCCCGATGGCGGAGCGGAATTCAGATTCCGTTTGTTATTTGCAAAAGCTCCCCCTTGAAAAACTTTCAATGCGTACAAAGGATGAAGCGTTGACGTATTGAATCTGCCGCGAGTTCAAAAAATGCTCGTGTGAATGATCGCAAAAAATAACGCAGGAATCCCGTGACCATGATCATGGGATTCCTGCGTTATTGTATCGTTTTTTCTGTGCTCAGCTGATAGTTCTATGAAACATTCATCATCAGAATCGTTCTGACTTAGCATAGAAGGCCGAAATATCGCAACGCAGAGCAGATTGCTTCTTCCTTTTCAGATGGGCATTGAGGAACGATCTGGTTTTCCTTCTTTGATACGTTATAGTTGAAACCCACAGGCAGGCCGTATTTGCGCTTGGTCTGCGCGATCTGCAGACTCGTCACCTTGAGACCGAAGCGCTCCAGGACGTAATTCTTGATCTGCGGATAAGTCGCGTCCTCACGTAAAGATGCGAAGTCCACGTCCGACCCGTCCAGCTCCACCCGCAGCGGCGTACTCGATCTCTCGCCCTTGGAAAGTTGAACAACCGTCTCAGATGTCATTTTTTTGTGCCAACGCCGTCCGGACGATCAGATCGTGGTGGAGCTGACCGATCAGGACTTCGCGCTGACCGCCGCGGAGACCGCGGCAACCTATGAAGAGCTCAAAACCTTTGTCCTGTCGCACTTTGGCTTCCGGGTCACGAGCCTCTATATCTCCCAAGTCAAACGCAAATGCGGTCTTCCCGTCGGCGAGTGCTACTACCACCCGAAGAATCCAAATCCTGTTATCCCGCAATGCCCGCCAGTCAAAGAGGCCGCTATCCGGGAGGCCTTACGGTACTACCAGATGATATGATTATAAAAAACTTACAAAGGAGTCTACAACAATGAAGAGAGTCAGCTGCCAATACAACATCGACACCGCCTGCGTGGAGGCCAAATACGACAACGGCGTCACGATTTCCATCGACTGCATCGCCGTTGAGAACACGATCCCCCGCAATATGAACGAGATCTCCGCCTTGGACTATCTAATTTATAATTCCCCGCTAGAATACATCGAACTCATTCTGACTGGAGAGATCTACGACTATTTAAGGAAGTACACTGATTATTCTCAATTAGATTGAATATGCTCTGTCTCGCCAAAGATAACACAAAACGCCTTTAGCTATATCACGTCCGCAAGCTATGTGTGATAAATGAATTATTACCAAATAACCACATATTCTGCTCGGAAAGCATCAACTATGAGCGGTGATTGGTAGACGGATATCGTTACTTCCTTTGCGCCAACAATAGCTTCTTTTGTCAGATAAAACTATAGATTCCTCAAAAAAGGGCAATTACTGAATTGCATTAATGATTTCAAGCTTCAGGTCCTCATCGTCCTCATATGTTCCATCAATAACGGCTGCAATAATACGATGAAGCAGGGCCTTATCTATTTTTCCTGCAGCAACGTGGTAACTGACGTTTTCCATAACAGTAAAGAACCGCTTAGCGACAGCCATATAGCCATTAACGAGCAGGAAATGTGCACTGAGTGTGATTGCTAACCGCTTATTCCCATCAGCAAAGCAGTGAAATTCACATGTGCAAAAAAACAAATGGGTGATCTTGTCCACAAATGTCGGGTAATAGTCGTCATTTTGGATGTTCTGCAAAACGCTTTCCAAACGGCCTAGGTCAAAATGTTCAATGGTTCCTCCTCCGCTATATTGGATAGTTTTGCGATGTATTTCCTTAACTTGTTCTAGCGTGATATATACATAGTCTCCCATGTTTATTCACGCTCCTTTAGGCGTTTCAGCACCTCCTGATTTTCCGCCATTAACCGCTCAATTTCCTGGCCTTCAGATCCAAGATAACGTTGATATTCTTCTGCAGGAAGTGGTTGGATGTATTCTTGAAGTTGATGATGAAATGCATCTCTGAGGGCAAGATCTCTGCTAGACATTTTTACTCTTGCGCTATGAATCAAAGGTTTCCACAAAGGCAATGTTTCAAATGCTCTAAATATGTCATCTGTCTCCCAGTTATTCAGCTTTCTTCCCAGCTTATCTGATTGTTCTCGAATCAGTGCAGCCAAACCACATTCATACGCAGCAACCAAGTTTAATACTTCTGAGTAGAGCGTATCTCGGATGCTATCAGTTTTCTTAAGCCGAAGTATTTCTCTGTACTCACGGGCTTTTTCTCGAAAAATGCTTTGATAAATTTTATCGGTAAAAATAGCGTACTTAGCATTGCCCATGTCGACACAATCTCGTAGAGCATCTGTAAACTCTCGCCGGTAGTTTTCTTCCTGTAAGAAGGCATCAACAAAATCGCGATCTCGCTGATTAATGTACTTCGTTCCTCCGCCAGTTTGCTTGTTAATTAGGTCCATCACAATGTCAAGAATTAACTGACGTAAAACTCGCGCTCGTTCACTTTCAGCAAGTAACATTGAGATATTGAGGAACGCTTTGAAGTTAAAAATAGCTAGTTGTGGAGTGCGTGTACTGATGTTCCCGACATTAATGTCGGGAACATCCTGCTCATTAACGCATTGGATAAACTCCTTGAGTTTTTGCCCTCGGAGAATCATATATCCATTCTTCACTAATTCGTCGGCATTCTCACTTACATAACGTTCAATAGTTCGTATCTCTACATCAAAGAATGTTGCAACCATACTTTTGGTTAAATAATAGGTGCCTTCGAAAAAAATACCTTTGATATTGGATTGCACTTGGATTTCTTGAATTGCCATCTCATTATTTAAGATGTTCTGGCGGTCAATCCTTGACGTAGTCAAATCTTTTGCCATATGTCCCTCCATGTTGTTATAAATGATGAATACTTGCAGAATTCAATGTCCTTGTTGCATCATCTGATGTTATATTCAAATGTCAAATCATATCCATCGCTATAGCAGATTATCTCTCCAACGATATCTGTACGGAGGATTGTATTGCAAAAACGTTCAAGTCTGCTAACCACTTGTTCATGCGGGTGGCCGTATCCGTTATCTTTACCGACAGAAATGACAGCATATTCCGGATTTACTGCCGCTAAGAACTCCTCCGAAGAAGACGTATAGCTGCCGTGGTGTCCAACCTTTAGCAATGTGCTTTTAATCTCTGCCCCAGAACGCACAACCGACAGCTCTTCCTCTTTTTCTGCATCTCCAGTAAAGAGAAAGGACGTCGCGCCGTACTCGATACGAACCATCAAAGACGCGTTGTTTTCATTTTGTTCTGCGATTGTCATGTCCACGGGCCCGATAAACGTGACTGTTGCGCTGCCAAGCGATATCGTTTGCCCTGCTGTGGGAACTGTTATCGTTTTGCCTTGTGCTGCAAGGTACTTTACAAAGCTATTGAATGCGCGGCTGTCATATTCTGCCACAGGAAAAAATGCAACGCCTACAGTGGAATAATTCAATGCACCGGCAAGTCCGCCCACATGGTCCACATGAGGATGTGAGCATACGATGTAATCAAGATAATCGATCTTGTGCTGCTGCAAATATGAATACAGAAAACTTGAGTCTCCCGGATTCCCGCCATCAATGAGCATAAAGTGGCCGTCACATTCAACAAGAGCTGCGTCAGCTTCACCAACATCAAAGAAATGAATCTCAAATGAGGACACTGTTGAATCAGATGGATTACTTGACTGTTGTATTGTAGCGTCATTCTCTCCATCCTTAGCCGGTCTTTTGTGATTGGAAAGCAACGTTCCGACTGCAATGGCAACCGAAATCAATACAACTATCGCCGCACAAATAATCAGTATTCGATATGTCTTCTTGTTCATTGTCTCCTTAATGAATCAATTCCGCAAAATCTCTTGTGTTTTGTACATTTGAAATCTGCAGTTCAATATTCAATCCGGAAGCAGAGCGCAGAAAGACCTGCCCATAAAGGCATACCGGGATTTGCTTGTTATTTTTGAACCGCTGATCGGGCGTTCCGTTTTTATTGACATACTGCCATGTCTGACCGATGATCTGCGAATCCTTTGGAACGGGGTCTCTCTCAACAAACCTTACGGAAGACACACTTATTCTGAAATCGGAGTAATCGATCATTCCAACCTTACGTTTGCGGACAAAGAACACTTTATCCGGCAGAATAATGAGGCGCTCCTTGTTGTGAAGGGCTATCTGGATTGTATCAACATTTGTTTTGATATAATACGGGTGGCCCTTCTGTATTTTACAAACCACTCGCTTGAGAGATCGTCCTGCGCCGGCATTTACCTTTCTGTTGTCATTAAATTGCTCTGAAAGCACTTGCCACTCTTTTTCGCCTTCTGCGAGGAGCTGCCAGGCATCTATCCGACGCGTATGTTCGTCCTCTTTTTCGGGATCAAAACTGTACTCAAGTGTTACTCTGCCGGCAGTATGCGCTGCAATTATCAGTACGGCTCCAACTAAAGGGATCAGCGCTAAGATCGGATGAAAAGGGATAAGGAGTACACCAAACAGCAAAATTACCCCAAACATATTTAACCGTAGCGTTCTTTCCAATGCATCAGAGACAGTGCCCGCTTCCGCTTCCTTGAACTGAGAGATATCAGCGCTTTCTATCGCCCTTTCCGGAGTCAAATTATATGCAGGCTGCGGCATTTGCCGCTTGGAAGGCTGGGTTCTTCTGTTTTGATTCCTTCGCTGGCTCCGATTCCGATTTCTATTTCTGTTTCCAGTCTCATTCACGTATGAGATCCCGGTGCCGGGAATAGAATACGTTCTGCGTGTCGTTCCTCGCGCTGTTTTGCCGATGCGATAACCTTTTGTTCCCCAGCTATATCCGATTCCGGATTTGCTGAGGTTAATTTTGAAACCGCCGCCAAGATTGATGCTTTTTCTATATCGAAACCCCATTACCGCCTCATCCTTCCAACGGACAAACAATTACAACACTGATATCGTCTTCTGATCCTGCGTCTATTGCGCGCTGCGCTATCTCTTCACATTTATCAGACAGCGTGCCTTCACCCGCGATAATTGCTTCCAGTGTATCCAGATCAATACATTCGTGAATGCCATCCGACGTCAATAGCGCAAGGGAGAACTGCTGGCAGTCGCTGATCAGCAGTTTGGATAACAGCGTCGGGTTATTGCCCCCAAAGCAGTTTGTGATTTCGCTCTTGTTGCAGTTTTCTGCTGCTTCTGCTTGACCGCTGCTCAGGAGCCAGTTGTATGTTGTGTGGTCAGAAGTTATCTGCTTCAGATACTTCCCCTGTTTGATGTACGCCCGTGTGTTGCCAACATGAATTAGCTTATACTTTCCATCAGAGATATAAAAGCCTGTCAAAGTAGTTGCCATATTCGGCGCTGTGCCATCCGTCAATGCTTGCGCGATCAGTTTTGCGTTGATTTCTTTCAGTAGTTCAGTCAATTCTTCTTCTGATTCTTCGATTTTGGAAAGCTCCGTCAGCACAAACTGAGATGCTTGATCACCGCCGCGGTTTCCTCCCACTCCATCTGCAACACAAACAAAGCCCCTATGAGGCACAGGGAATACACCCGCGGCATCAGTTATCACCTCTGTGCCTGCGAGAACGGAATCTTCACTTATTCTGTGCCGTTTTCCGGCGTGAGTGGATACGTAAATCATCAGATATCCTCATGAACGCAGCTGAGCGCATAGGGCATATTCTCAGCATCTATATCATTCAATGTAATCCTGGCGTCGCCGGAAATTTCTTCATCGAACAGATAACGTGCAAGCGGATTAATCAGCAGGCTTTCTACGATGTTACCGATACCGCGTCCACCGTTGCTAAGGTTATCAAGGGCTTTGGCAACAAGTACGGACTTTGCCTTCTCTGTAATCACCAGTTCAATCTGTTTCTCCGTCGCAAGGTTCGTTACGATCTTCGTTATTTGCGCGTCAAGGATTTGTTTGGCAACTTCCGGACGAATGAAGTCGAAGACAACAATGTTTTCGCCGATTCGGTTCAGAATCTCCGGCCTTCCCAGTTCCAGCTTGAAGTAATCCTCAATCGCCTGCCTTACTTTTTTCTGGACTTCCGGATATTTCATATCAGGCGTAACGTTTGGCGCTCTCACGCCCATTTCGTTTCTGGTATAAATACCAAGGTTGCTCGTAAAGATGATGATACATTCCGAGAAGTAAACCGTATTACCCTGGCCGTCAGTCATACGGCCATCTTCTAGAATCTGCAGGAACTTATCAAAGATGGACGGATGCGCTTTTTCGATCTCATCAAAGAGAAGAATAGAGAACGGGTTTTCTTTGACCGCATTGGTCAACTGGCCGCCTGCTTCATATCCAACGTATCCCGGAGGCGCTCCGAGCAGCTTCTGATCACTGTGGCTCTGACTGTATTCGCTCATATCAAACCGGATGCAACGCCTTTCATCTCCGAAAAGTTTTTCTGCCAAAGTTTTCGCCGTCTCGGTTTTACCGGTTCCTGTCGGCCCGGCAAAGAAGAGAATGCCCTTTGGTTTTGCATGGGAGGAGCTTTGAAGACCGGCCATTCCGGTTACTGCTCGTTTTACTACGTCGAGCGTTTTTACAATCGCAAAGTCCTGGCCCTTTACCCTCTTCTGGAAGTCCTCCTTTGCTGTCTTCAGTTCATTCACATCCAGTGCGTCCCAAGGATTCTCTTTGATGCCATACCGATACAGATCGATTACGGTATGCATTTGACGGATTCGAGTCCTTTCGTTTTTGCACAAACGTCTGAGCCCGTTGATCTCCGTAAAACTGAACCCCTCGGTCAAACCGACAAAACGATCCTGAACCTTTTCAAGCTCGTCCGGATGCTCCTCATAGTACGGATAATCCTCATCAAAGACATCTGCAGCAAAAAAGCTGGAGAAATTTTCCCCTTTGATCAACGCCTCGCGTTCTTCTTTTGACGGAGTTCCGATTCTGACTGTCTTGACATTCGGATTGTCCAAATAGAACCACGCAGGAACATCGTTCACCTTGTTGACGATCATAACGACCAAATTTTTGAGCGTCCCGTCCGGTGTCCTGACGTCTTTCCCCTCCATGGAAGCAAGGAGCAAATTTGTGAACCCGTCAACCTCGGATTGGTCAATATTGTCCGGAGAGGTAATGTACCGGGAGGCAAGATTCATGACAATGGCAACAGGCTGCTTGTTCTGACTGACAGCGGCCCGAACAAGGGCAGTTGCAGAGTTCGCCTTTCCCTTGAAATCGCTGTGGATAAAGGAGCCCTCAAGCTTTGCGTTCGTTAGTTCGGCAAACGACTGGATATGGCCGTCCTCGCATGTATTATAGAAACCCTGCATGCTGTCAAAGAACGCGATTGTCTTATAGCCGAGATCCGAGAAATAATAGTGCAGATACTCGGGGAGCCGTAGAATACTCCCTTTCGGGGTGCTGCCCTCAACCGGATATTGATAGACGTCAAGGACGTTCCCTTCGACGATAATCAGTGGCTTGATCCGGCAGAAGATGCCAAGTTCTCTGTGCCATTTTGCTATGTAATCAGCCATATGTTTACCCTCCAGAGTCTGTTATTGTTTTCATAAACACCTTTGGTCTAGTTATTCTGTTCTTTCCATTTCATACGAGCCCACACCTTACATATATCAAAAATACCCGTATGGTCTATTGCAGATTCAAATACACTTACCCTATGTATTTTGGCAGTTACACTGCTTGATAAAAGATGTTCATATTTTTCAACGCTACACTCAAAAACAATCGGAGAAGAATCCAAAAATGGTGCATTCACGGTTTCACATTTTCGTTTATGGTTATGTTCTTCTGGAAATTTCTCCCACTCGCGGAATAAAATTTTGTTATCATTATCAACTGTAATTACTAAGGCCGGAGCAATCGAAAACTCCTTTATTTGACTGAAATTTATGCTTTCCTCGCCATTAGTCAATTGGAATCTAAGCAAATCGTCGCAAATTGATAAATTGAGGATATTTACGTCTGTTTGGAAACATGCATTGTCTTCTCCCTGATAAAACCCAACCATATAAGGAAGGATAAGCCTCGAAAAAGGAGCAGTATCAAATGTCCTATACTTGATCTCTCCAGTATCTTCTGGAGAATCAATCACGGAAACAACCATTTGCTCAAACAGATCAAAGGATTCCTTTTTAATCACACCCGTAGCTACAAACCTTGAAAGGATCTCCGTCGAGCGATTCAGCGTTTCCATCTCTTCATTCGTTAATTGCATTTCTTATCATCCCCTAAAACGTTGGTCGATGAATGTCAGTAGAAACGACACCATCTGCTATTGCCAATCACAAATCATTGTTTTGGTCGGGCTATTGGCTTGGAGCTCTTGCAATATCAACGCAATTGGCTTTTCGGAATATGTACTTGTATATAATAACCTTCGCAGTATTGCGTTACTCTGCTTTATAAATATGCTTTTACGAACTCTGTCAAATCATCGTCGTCAAATTCATCTATTACCTTCTGAAGTAGATTTCTTGTTACCGTATGCCCTGTATAATGGTTTTCCAAGATGTACCTAAGGAGGTCTTCATCGCTAAATTCATCTATTACTTTTTCAAGGAATTCTTCGCTGATCATTCGGCCAGAATAATGGTTTTTCATGACGTACAATAACAGGTCATTGTCGCCAAATTCGTCTATTATTGTCTGGAGGAATCCTTCATTAACCTTTTTCTGTGAGTAATGGTTTTTCATGACATACATTACCAGATCACTGTCACCAAATTCGTCTATTATTGTTTGAAGGAACCGCTCGTTGACCTCTTGCCCTGAATAATTGTTTTTAAGAACAAACTTAAGCAAATCCACGTCGCCAAATTCATCTATCACAGCCTGGATAATTTCTTCAGTGAATAGTTGCTTTGAGCAATATTTCTTCAGAAATTTAATTACCAGTTGTGAATCAGGAAAGTTTTCTATCACTGCCTTAAGAATTTCTATAGAGGTTTCATCTAAACTAATTGTGCAACTTGTTGCGCGTGTTTTCCTTGATTTCGAATCTATAGCAGAAATAATCATGCTATCAAACAAATCAAATGTGTCCCGTTTAATAGCCCCATTAGCAACGTACTTTGATAGGATCTCGGTTGCTCTATTGAGTATTTCTATCTCTTCGTTTGTGAGTACCATGTAATACCTCCTAAAACGTTGGTCGATGAATGCCAACAGATACGATGCCGTCTGCTGTTGTGAAGTTTTGAATCTGGTTGTGCGCCTCAGTAAAAAAGTTCTGGTATCGGTCTCGCATTCGATCATTCAGGATATGGACGCGTTGATTGGATGACCCCCGCAGAATGGAGTTATCATTCAATTCTTCTTTATATGGGCCATCAATCAACACGGCGGCATTTTGAAGGATAAAATCAGTCCACTCGTCCTTCCTGGCGATCAGTTCTTCTATCTGATATCCCGTATAGATAAGGATATCGTCGGAAATCGGCATAATCAGCTTTAGAAGCCTCGCAAGTTCTTTGGGCTGATCCATTGGTTCTCCGCCGGAAACGGTAAAGCCATCGATTTCATGCTTGGAGGCGATCTCCTTCACAAGGACAAACACTTGCTCGGGTTCAATCTCATATTCCGGACGCTGCACCCAAAGCTCAGGATTGCTGCATCCTTTGCACGCGCGGGAGCACCCGCAAAGCCAGAAGCCGACACGATTCCCCGGCCCTAACACTTTAACCGGATAGAGAATCCTTGCTATGTTCATGACTTCACCTGAAAGATCAGATATGCCGCCTTGTCCTGCCTGGCTCCTCCGATGACTTTGCCCCCGAGTCCTATCTCATCGCCGTTTGAAAGTGCAGCCGGTGTTTCATTCGGGATTTCGTTGTTGTTCAAAAAGGTTTTGTTGGTCTTGCTCAGGTTCTCCACAAAAACTTTGTCCGCGACGGCAGTAAATCTTGCATGCTGCCTGCTCACATATACTTTTTCCCTTAGGTGTTCTTTCATCTCTGATTCACGTCCGACAATCACAAGGGGCTTGTCAATGGTAATGGAAAAGGAACCGTCCTGGGCACGCAATTCATACGAAAAAGGTTTCTTGTCCTTCTTCGCAACCTGCGACGGGATAATATCAGAGATATCCTCTCCGCACACCTTGCATTTTCTTGCCTGGGGTGCGTTCTCCGCCCCGCATTCACAGACGCGGACGAGTTCTGTTTCTGCCGGCGAAACAACTGCTTCCACCGGCGTTGTGGCTGCCACTTCCGAGGCGCTGTCAACCACTTTGACACTGGTCAAGTCTGCTTCACAATATCTGCATTCAATGAGTCTCGGAGGGTTGTGTTTTCCACATTCAGGACAGACTTTGTACTTGGTAAGCTCCATTATTCATCCCTCCTCATGGCCTTCTTTTCAGCTTGCTTACGCCGTTTTTCTGCTGCATTCATGACAGATATCTGTGTGGATTCTGCAATTTCGTAATCATTCACGTTGATGATCGCCGCATATTCAGCTTTTGGCGGCGACATGGCGATTCTGCTTCCAACGACAATTCCTTTGGCAAGCATCCGTCGTTCAAATTCTGCAAACTCTCCGCAAAAACTCTCCATGTCCCGGATCAGAATATCTGTTTCTTCTGCAGTCGGTATGCGGTCTTCTCTGGCAAGGCCCCCAAGCTCCATGGAAATCTGGCCGTCCGGAGAAAAAGTCACATTAACAGCAGTCCCTTCATTAAAGGTAAACAGTTCATTACGAAAGCGTTTTCCGCTCTTTTTGCGGACCTCTCTCGACCCGATCAGGTCGTAGCCCATATCCGCCATGACCTCATCAACACACTCACTGATATAAGCCTGCTCCTGCTGACGAACAAGAAGGAGCTCCAATCGCTCAACCTCTGCGCTGACTTCAGCAACTGCCGCTTCAGAATACGGAAGCGGCCTTGCATCCTTCCCGGCCATAGAACACAAGGCTTCATATCTGGCAAAGAGCTCCTTGTATTCGGACTCTTTCTTCTCTTCTTCCTGCTTGAAGGCGTCGATCTTCTTGAAGATCCCCATAACGGTCACAGCATCAAAAGTGCTCAGATACTGCATCTCTTCAATCCTTTGCAGCGAGAATATCGCCTTCTTAATCTCGCTCAGAATGCGCTTCGGCAAAGAATCATCTTTGAGCAGTTCGGATAGTTCTTTACGAATCGCATCTTTTCTGTCCTGAAAACTTGTGTCGGGAGCTTCTTCTTCAAATTCAAACGAGGAAACGCCGCTAAGGTCATCAACAATGCTTGCCTGGATTTTTTGGATGTTGCGAGCATCATCACGCTGCAAATAGCTCAACTCCGGCGTGCCCGGTTTCCCTGCGTCTGGCGCTCCCAATTCGCGGAAGATACTTGCCTGTACGGCCGTCGCGTTCTTTTTATCCTGATTGAATGCGTCCTCAAGCTTAGCTCTCAACTTCTCTGCTCGTTCACGTAACGCCTGCAGCCTTTTCAATTCTGCTTGCTTTTCAGCATAGGCTTCTTCCGTAATCCTATACTTAATGGAAGCGTGTGGGATATGTGATGTCAGATCTGCTTTGATTTCTTCAATTTCTGTCTGTATTTCAGCCTGCAGGGCATGCAGGCGCTCAATCTGATCAGCCCCTTCATGCGTCCGTTTCATAAGGAGCTTGATATTTCCATATAACTGATCAAAACCACCCGAGAGGGACTGAATATTCTGGACAATCTCTTTCGTCCGTGCGTAGCAGGATAATGACTGCTGTTCACAGCGCATCTGTCCTCTGACAATCTGTTTCGCTCGTCCTGTAAGAGAATAGACAGAAATCTTTGGACCACTCATTGTTCAGACCTCCCGTCACTCATTCATGGAAGCTCGCCATTTCTCAATTTCGTTCTGCTTTCCAATCGCCATCAACCATGTCTCAAGCTGAAAATCGAGGTTTCCATCGTAGTCAACCAGGCGGTGGCAAAGCGACTCGAATTTATCAAAGGATTCCGCTAAGACGCTGCGCATATAATTCGCCAATTCTCCGACAGTACGGATCTGCTCTCCATCCAGAAGAAGCAGCTTTTGTCCGGAAAGGGTATATGCCATAAGGTAGTATGTTCGCTGCATATCAGTGCCATTGTTTTTCTCAAGCTCATAGGAGTCTTCAATGGCCTTAGCAGCCTTTTTCAGCTTCTCATTTTTGGGAGCTGCCATAAGCACATATTGAGACAGCAGTTTCTCTGAAAGGATGCTGTTGTAATAAGAAAACTGTGTTTTATCCTTATCCCAAAGTCTTTCAAGCACATCTCGTCCAAAAGCCGGCAGCCCTTCAAATGTTTGCCCCATCCAGTAAAAGCCCTTCAGCTTTGGATTGATCTGATATAGCAGCTTCCAAAAGATAATGTCATCTTTTCCGTTTTCTCTACCTGCCTCTTCCTCCGCTGCCTGACACTTTCTTGCAATCTCCTGATTCCATGTCCGAAAATGGGCAGTAACCATGCCGCGAAACAGCTGCTTTTTCCCTTCTTCCCAATTCTTGGCAAAGGCTGTGACCAGCAATGCAGGATCGGTAAAGTCCTCTCCAAGGAATTTGTAGGCGGGCATCACACCTTTGCCCGCATTACCGATTCCTTCGCCTGGAATCACAAGAGGTTCACCGTCAAGCCATTGCTTTACCTCTTCATACGTCCATCTGCGGTTGGGATTGTTTTTGTTGTTTCGATTGCTGATATCATAGTAAGTCAGAGCAGAAATGAAATCCTGCAAGAGCGGAGACATTTCTTCCGGATATGGAATCCGTTGAACAGACACATACTGTTCAATTTCCTCAGGCTGCATGTTGGCATAAGGTGTATACCCACAGAACAGTTCAAATAGTGTGATACCAAACGAATAGTAGTCAGATTCCCGAAGGAACAGGTTCTTGAAAGTCTCCGGCGCAGAATACTCCGGTGTCATTCCAGTCTTCGTGACCAACACAGTATTTCCGTCTGCAACGGTAGAGCTGATTCCGAAATCGATAATGGAAACCGTTTCTCCATCGCTGTTCAGCATGATATTCGACGGCTTCAAATCCTTATGTATGATTCCTGCTTCATGAATCGCATGAAGTCCCTCGTTTATGTTAGGGATAATCCGCTTAAAAAGTTCGTCTTCCGTGAAAGTTTTACCTTGCAGACTTCCTTTTTCATAATAGGGGAGGATTTCAACAGGATAGCCATTGTATGAACCAGCCTCATAGAGACGAGCAACATATGGAGAGTCGATCTTGAGAAGAGCATCTATAACTTCATTCTTAATTGCAAATTTGCGCTTGTAGACCTTAGCAACATACAGGCTTTTCCCGTCGCTGCACAGATATAGATCCGCTTCCCCTGACGATACTTCCAGTTGTTGCTGTATCGTATATTTGCTGCATACAACAGTGCCTTTTGTAAGCAAAGAATCGATGTCAGGATCAATGTTGTTTTGTCGATTATACTCTTCCACAATCTCAGCGTTTATGACAGTTCCCGATGCTGCCTGGAGCGCAGGATTGATCACCGTGCTGTTATCCATATTCCACCTCTATACCGTTTGATATCTTTGACTTCCGCTATTTCCTTTCTCAAATCGCTGAGCCCGGAAATTGAAGAAGCGGCTCAGGTTTTCGATCCCGCTGAACGAGCTTCCATAAACGCCAGATAGTTCTTCATTGCATTCGTGAAGCGACCGTTTTGGTTTGCATTAAACGTGACGTATTTTTTGTCATGTTCCAGGCGTCCCCACAAACGCTTCAATGCAGCAACATCATTTATGGAATAAATTGAGTCTTTTGCCATGCCGAGTTCTATTGCAAATTTGCCAAGCCTTGAAATTGTGGATACCATAGAAGTTATTGTTGTTCCAGCATACCCTTGGGCGCGCAGATACGCAGTAAACGCTGCTCGGTTATCTCCAAAGAAAGACAGCTGTTCTCCGGTTTCAGCTGGAGAAGCGTTCTTGGGCGCTTGAGAAATATGCCCATCGGTTATCGCTTTGGGGTACACAAAGGTCTTGGTATCCTTGCCAAATCGAATGTCCATACGTCCGTCGGAGATCTTTACAATGGTACCATCTCCGTACGTTTTATGCAGAACCGCTGCACCAACTACCGCCCATGCTGGACCGGCTTCAATTGGTTTTGGTTTCGCCACAGCATTATCTGGTTTGGTAAGAATTCCTCGCTCAAAGACATCCGGGTAAGACAGCATTCTTTCGGTCTGGCCAAACTTTACTTGAATAATATCTTTCTGTATTGCAAGAACAATTCCATTGCCAAAGCTGTTGTGGCGAACTGTTACCCCAGGCTTGACCCAACTCAGATTATCCCTGGAACTATCTTGCTCCCTGCGTCTTCGCGCCTCCTGTTCTTCTTTCTTTTTTGCGTCTCTTTTCGCTGCTTCCTCACGACGCTTGCGTTCAGCTTCTTCCCGCTCTGCTTTCAGCTGGGCTTCCTTTGCCTCTTGCTCACGTTGTTTCCTCGCCTCTTCTGCTTCACGCTCTGCACGGGCTCTTTCCAGTTCTTGTCGTTTGGCCTCTTCTTCTTTTTGCCGCTGAGCTTCAAGCCGATTAATCTTAACGTCGCAGGATTCTATCGCTCTCCGAAGGAATGTGATTAGTTTTTGCCCTTCGATTTCTGGGTTGTTATACCATTCAGCCGACCACACTCTGTAGAGATTCCAACCCATGCTTTTAAGTACAGCGCTTCTAAGCCTGTCACGATCTCTGGTTGTTCTGGCTGAACCATATGAGAATCCATCGCATTCAACTCCGGCAACAAATTGCTCGATCAGCTCAGAAGGATGCTGTACGGCAATATCAATTTTGTATCCGGAGCAGCCAACATATTGCCGGACCTTAAACCCGTGGTCCCGTATATACTGCGCAATTGCATCTGCAAAGTCGTCCGTCCTGCTGACTTTATGGGCTGCGGAAAGCGTTGCCTCGCTGTTCATTGCAAACTCGATATAAGAGCGCAACAACTTAACCCCCTCAGATTCAGTCCTGTTGAGATCAATATCAGAGGGAAGTATGGAACTGATCAGTTTTACGTTGGTTTTTGCACGAGTAATGGCAACATTCAGACGCCGTTCTCCTCCTTGGACGCCTAACGGGCCGAAGCGCATCGCCATTGGTTTGCCTTTTGCTATCTGGGCTTTTGTTCTTGCGTAGCCAACACTAAAGAAAATCGTATCACGCTCATCGCCCTGAACGTTTTCAAGGTTCTTGACGAAGAATTCCCCGTCCTTTCCTTCAACGAAAAAGTCTTCATATTCCGGATTCTTCTCACGGAACTTCTGGATTTCCAGCGCGATAGCCTGCTGTTGTTTCTCACTGAAAGCGATGATGCCAAGGGAACGGTCCGGATGCTTTTCAATGTGTTCCCTGACCAACTGGACACATCGCTGAGCTTCCAAGAGATTGTAATTCTTAGGCGATGGCTCGTAGTAACCGTCGGAGACATATACGAACTCTACACCAGTATCCGGTTCGCTTTCGATGCTGCTGGGGAAAGTGATAAGATTGTTTCTGTAGATTTCCTGGTTTGAAAATGCGATCAGATGCTCGTGCTTGCTTCGATAATGCCAGCGCAGAGTACGATTTGGCAGAACATTGGTGGTTTCCTCCAAAATGGAGTCATACACTTCCTCGTCGTACCCCTCGTCGTCATCATAACCCTCACTGCTGTTGCTCGTATTCGCAGCAAAGAAATTCGTGGGTGGAAGCTGTTTTGTATCGCCAGCAATAATGACCTGCTTCGCTCTGATAATCGCACCGATGGCATCCTGCGGGAAAATCTGCGAAGCCTCGTCGAAAATGACCATATCAAACTGATAAGCATTTGCTTCCAGAAAATATGCAACAGAAAGAGGCGACATCATTAAACACGGTTTGAGCGTAAGCAAGAGCCTGGGGATGCTCTGGAACAGTTTTCGAAGCGGCATAATCCGGCGCTTCTTTTCCATCTCATGGGTCAGGATACGAAGGTCTGATCCTGCTCGCATCATCGCATTCGTATTTGGATAGCCCTTGATAATGCGTTCTCGGATTCTATTCCTTGCGATTTCATATTGCTTTTTATCAAGCTTCACAAACCGTTCTGAACGTTGTTCATGCACACGTCTGCGGAACGATTGAACCGCCGGAACTTCGTTAATAACCGCTGAAAGCCACTGCAGATAGAACCCACGCTCAAAGGCGTTACAGACGTCTGAAATAGTATTATTCTTTTGGGCGATTGCAGCAGTGAAGCTGGCAAGTCCTTTCGCGTCGCATTCCGCTCTTGCCTCAACGTAGTCCAACCATTTATTTAGCTCACTGAATCCGTCGACACATCTATCATATCTGTCAGAAAGCGCAGAAAGCTCGACCGAGCCGATTTTCTCGGTCTGTTCAAAGTATTTTGCAAAAGCCTCATAGGGCTCGGCTGCTTCTTCATGCGCTGATTTTAGTTCATTGAGCAGTCTCCTGGCTTCGCTGCGAAGCTCCTCGCTATCGCATATGATCTCAAGAAATTCCTGAGATACAGCGGTTCGGGGCGTTTTCGTATAATTCGAATACGTTTCGATATCAGACTCTATCGACGCCCAGTCTGTAGCTACGCCTTGATATCTATCGCCAAGCTGCGTAGCCAGACCGGTTTCCTGGCGAATGATCTGGTCGCGCAGATTTCTGGACTGGATCGCCATGGGCAGCGAGGAAACAGCCTGCTCCAGACCAATCTCTTCAGAGACCAGATAAGGACGCAATTCGGCCTCCAGAGACGCCAACCGTTTTGTTGTACTATGCCATGCTGAAACACGCGGCAAAATGTACTCAGAGACGGAAGCATCCTCGCTTAAGGCATACGGAGCCAGCAGGCGTACTCCTTCTGACATACGGTCAACAGCCGTTTGCGTCAGCATATCGTTGCCCGAAATAATACGATCAGTATTTTCTTCCGAAGACAGCACCGCAATCAATTCTTCCGGAAGGCTGCCGGAGAAGAACGCAAGCGCTGCTTTTCCAAAGAACAGGCCTTTTCTGATTTCATCAAAGTTGCTCTCTGGTCCATTGTTTCTGTTTCCAAACAGCTCGTCAAGGCGTGATTTGTTCTCTGAGAACCATGTCTCTTCGATTTGCAGTTGATTTGCATTCCAGAACAGCGCTCTGACCTCAGGAGCCGTTATCCCATTCGTCAAACGGCAGTACGTCTGGAGCGTAGAAATCATTTCCTGCTGAAGGCTGCACTGCTGCTGGAATCTCTGAATAGCCGGAATAACAACTTCTTTAATGGACGTCTCCGTTTCGCTATACTCTATGAAACAAACAGATTTAAGCAACGTATTACAGTCATCTATTCTCTCTGCACACAAGACTTCAGCAAGGGCTTTAATTTCTGCTGCGCTTTGGATGCTTGAGCCAGACCTTTGGATTGCAGAAATGACATCCTGAGGGATATTGGAATACGGGAAGCTGTTAGCTATTTCAGCAGCTACAAGCATTCCGGATCTTACCGTCTCCCAATCAGTGCTTGCGCCGCGATAATAAGACCCCGCCATTTCTGTCAAGAGATCCCGATTATTGGAATACCATTGCTTTTCGTCGTGAAGCTCTTTCAATGCCTGCAAAAATGCAACCGCCTCAGCCTCATCAACGGATTTGCCCACTTCTTTTGAGAGGAGACGGATTCTTTTGACGTCCTCCTTATATCCCGACTTCATCCGATGAAATACTCCAACATGCTCCGTCTTAAACCGGGCAAGCATCGCCAGAGCTTCTTCTTCCATATTAAGCACTTCAGGTTCCCACTTCTCTAAAATGGAGGCTGTCAATGCTTGAATCCTTGTATAATGAGCATAGGCATCATAAAGCAACGGTTGCGCCGCAGCATTCTTCCTCACATCAAACCATGCTGTTTCAAGGTAGGGAACCTCGGATGCCTGCATTAAGAGTGCGGCAACAGAACGGAGGCCATCAAGGGTATCCGCTCGTTCAACACCAAGCACCTCAATTGCCCGGGAATGCGCATTCACAAGGCTCGTCGTTTTATCGAGAACCTCTTGCGCTGATTTCAAATGCGTGGATAGCTGATCTGCCATGCTTTCCGGATTGGCAGAATCACTGTACAGCCATGCACAGCTTTCAAAAAGAGCTTTACGCATTTCTGCAAGGTCGAGGCTGCGAACGCCGTCGGACCACACTGCTTCAAGCGCGTTCTGTGCTTTGTGGAGCCGGTTAGCATGATCTTGCGCAGCGTCAACAAGTTCAATTGCCGCTTTGTTTTCTGCGGAATAGAACCAAACCTTTTCGCGGAAATCCGGCCGCGCTTTCAGGTATTCAAATACAACATTTGCGCGGTTTGCATCCTGAAAACTTCCTGTTTTGCTGAGGCCGAGCTTGTCCGCAACAGCGCTGTACTGCGCAGCAAATTCTCCAAGATCAAATAGAAGCCCCTCGACTTTGTCAGCATTCTGACATGCATCCGTCAAATAGTTGTCCCCTGCAGTTTCTGCGCCGTACCCTATAGCCTTATATGAGTCAAGAATCTCGCCGGCTCGTTTGATCCAATCATCAAGAGGGGCATCGAGTATGGAATCATGATAATAGCCCCGGCAGTTTTGCATCGAAGCAGCAAGAGAACGATGTGCACTTGCTTCTCGGCGAACGCTGCTGAGAAGGGTATCCCGTTTTGCTAATTCTGACCACCAATAAGGGAACAACGGAAGATCGAGCGCAGCCTCAACATCTGTTATACTTTTTTCAACGGATTCCCAGCTGTGACCAATCTTTGTGCTGTATTCGTCATTTATAGCTGTTACCTTTTCATCGAGTTCTCTCAGCTTTATCGATAAACCGGCAGTTTCTTGGATCAGCTGCTGTTTGAAAGTTTGCCCAGAGCTCTTTGCGGTTGTCCCATGCCAGACATTGTTGTCAAGCGTTCCTCCCAGATTATGCAGTGCTCTTTCGAGCGCACTAAGCACATAGAGCAGCGAAGAATACTGCTCACGCGTAATGCTTTTCGGATCATCAAAGTGAAAAGAAATCGCGGATGCTTTTTCGAGCTTTGAGAGCTTTCCAAAAACCATATAGACGCTCTCGCCCAAGGGCTCAATCACTTGATGAAGCTCATCGGCGTATTTTGTCAGGAACTCTCGATCATGAAAGAGCTCGGTTAATTCATTCAATGCCGCACGGTCAGTGGCGTCTGGTTCCAGGCTCAAATTCGCACCTATGCTGTCAATGATCTCTTTTTTATTGGCCTTGTAATTATGCAAAGACAGACAGAAGTCATCAAGATGGACTTCTGTGAGTCTTTTCAGCACGACCTCAAGCGCTGCAGCTTTTTCGGAAACAAACAGTACTTTCTTTCCGTCAGCTAATGCCTCGGCGATGATATTTGTAATGGTTTGACTCTTGCCTGTCCCTGGAGGGCCCTGCATGACAAAACTGACGCCAAGCTTGGATAGCAGGATCGCCTCTTCCTGGCTGGAGTCTGCATCTACAACCTCATGCCATTCACCCGGCTTCACACTGTCAAAATCAAACTGATCTGCCCTCGCCGGCAATTCACCTATTGCATTTCTGTCGCCGGCCATTGCCCGAATAACAGGGTGGTTCGCGAGCATCAGCTGGTTGTTATTAAGATCGTGATACATACTGATCTTTAGGAAAGAAACAAGCCCGAGACATACTTCCCGCGTCAGCTTCCATCCGTGTTTATCGACGACCTCTTCAACCTGAGAAAAATACTCCTCAATGGATTGACGGTTCTTTGCCTCAAATGGCGGCAAATTGATATGATATTCTGTGCTAAATAAATATTCCAAGGTTGGGTTTACTTGGATATCATCATCATACCGACTCAGAGTATACGGTGAACTCAATGATTTCAGCCCAAGAGAAACCGGCATCATTAGTAAGGGAGACTTATTCCACTGTGAAGAGCGTTCTTTTTCGCGCCAGTAAATGAACCCAAAACAGAGATAAAGAATATTCGTTCCTTGCTCTTCCTGGGCAAGCTTGGCTTTGGATCTGAGATTTTTCAGCGTTTTTTCGCGCTCAATAATCGTTCCCGCTGTTTTAATATCTCCGACCTGGACATTTAGGGAATAGGAAAGTGTCTCCATGAGCGCAATCATGGAGTACGTTCTCAAATCGGTGTCCTTGTTAATCGGTTTTTGAAAGGTCAGCGTTTTCTCGGCAATTGCAAGCTTGTTGAAAAGCTCTGTAGCATCAGGCTCCAGGATACGTAAAGTGCTTCTGCTGGTTTCCCGGAAATTGATCATTTTATTCCGCTTGCCAGTATCCAGGAGTTCTTTCTTCCATCGTTCTATTTTCCGATCGATTGCCGCTTCCGTTTCACCCACTGCAGCTGTTTCATGAACAGTATCACGACCGCTTTCTGAAGAAGTTGTATCAGAAAAGCTGCTCTCTTTGGGTTCTGGCAAGTCAGCTGACGCTTCTCTGCTTAGAGATTGTTCCGTAATACGTTGACTGGCCTGGTTGTTCGTTGGAGTACCGCTGTTCTCAGTGAAAAGAGGAGGCGTTGGATCTAATTCTTGAAGATCAGCATTACTGGCAATACGGATGATGTGTTTTGTCTGATCTACTGGATGGGGGACCGCATTACCCGCAAAAGCACTGCAAACTCTCACAGTGCCGATCCTTGGCTCATTCTCACGTCCATAGGGGACAACTACAACCGTACCACGATCAATTGACCCTTGATCGCTGATATAGAATAACGGAAAATTGACGCCTTTAATATCGATAGAGCAATAGAAAAATTTCTTTTCGGCAGTTTTTTCTGGCGCAACTTGTGCTGCCGAGGAAAGCACCGAAGTCATGCTATGAACCAAAGCATCTCTCTTTGACGCATAATCAATTTTAATTGACTGATTATACGCATCCGCGTTTCTGTTATAACGCTCAAAAGCCGCCAACCAGTTTCCTGCTTGGTTCGGAGTGCAGCATTCAAAAATTGTATTGCAAACAGGACATGTATGCGGGCGGATAAGTCTCGCCTCAAAATCATGGTAGTAAGGCAATAACAGGATTTGGCGGCTTATTCTTCCACACTCTGGACAAAGAACAGTTGCCGCACGAGATCCGATGTCACATTTCAATAGCACCATTTTTGACATTTTTATATCCTCTATTTGAAAACCTGCTGTTAAAGTCTTGCTTCGATGCCTGCATCTATCAATGCTCAATTATCGTTTATGAAACCTTTATCTCTACAATATCATCCAATGTGCACCCGAGGACCGCGCAGATCCTAATAAGGACTTCAACCCGAACGTCTTCTCCTCGGCCCAGCTTTGCCATAGCGTTAGTGCTAACACGGGCCTCATTGCAGAGCTGTGTCTTTGTCATGCTCTTATCAATCAAAAGCTTCCAGAGCTTATTATAACTCACTGACATTTTATGCCTCCTCGATGATTCTCCGTGCTTTATTTCCAGTCAAACATTACTAGCATTATATCACAAAAACAGACAATGCACCAGAGAATCTTGTAAAATTCAAGAATAAATTTCGCTTATCAAGGAAGCCTCTCTTGCAAAATATTGGGCTATCGGGATATCTTCAATCTGAAAAATACCGCTTCTTCACGGCTGGAAGAATCCAAAGAAACCTGTGTTTCGTTGGCAGAGGATTTCAAAGGGGACGGCGTCCTCTTTGGCAGAGAAAACGCGGAATAAGCATCGCGGTTTTCATTCTGCTTTTTCTCTGTGGGGAAGCATCCAATGAAACCGGGCGGTTTCGTGGCGGGGGTATCCAAAGGGGGCTGGGCCTCCCTTGGCACACGATCTTGCTTGCAAGGTCTAGTGTGTTATACCTTCTGCGGCAGGGGGGCGGCGAAGGGGACTTGCGACGGGGCAGCGCAAGGGCCGTTCGGCGACCCAGGACAGGCGGGGTTTGCAGGGCATCTGCCCGAAAACGAAGGAGCTTTTGAGAAGCAAAGCCCGCCTGGCCGACAGAGGCTGTGTGCGCTTGGATGGAGCGAAGCGGAAGAAAAGCGTGTGCAGCCGGGCCGCAGATGGTATATAAAAAGCCCCCGTCCTTCGTTGAAAAACTCTCGTCCCCCGTCTCTCGTTTTTTCATTTTTTCAAAATGGGCCATTCCACAAAATGCAAAAATGCGTTACTGCTCGAAGGCAACCATCGCGGTTTTCGGCAGATTGGGATTCTCCGGATCGCGCAAAAAGCGGATCGCCCGATTTGCGAAACGGTGCGTTTTCGTCGTATCCCATTCCGCGAGATTGAGGATTTCCGCCTCGCCGGTCTCACAATTGAAAAGGAACTCTCCCCATTCGCCGTCGCAGTCTGCCTGATATTGGTAGATTGCGGCGGCGTATTTTTGTTTGTCGGGGATCTTCTCGTCGGAGCAGTTTTTCGGTTTTGTCTTTCGCGGTGTTTTCGATTTCAGCCGCAGCGTCACCGCGTGCAGCGCGCCGTCTTTCACCAAAACCTCAGTCAAATGATCCACCGCTTTTTGAAAGGCGCGCTCCGCGCCGCTGGTGGAGCTGTACTCAAACATTTCCGCCAGACGGTCAAAGCCGGGCTGCGTCTTCATCGACGCAACGTAGCCGCAGTCCATACAGATACATTGCCGTTTTTCCAAAAGCTGCTGTTCCCGGTAATTCAGTTTTTCAAATGCAGTGCGCACCAGCTTATAGAGCATATCCGCGGAAAGGATCTCCGGGTAATCCCAGGAATCATCCCGCGTCACATCCTCGCCGCTATCCGTTTCATCATCCGGCTCGGTCAGCTCCAGCGTCGTCCGGTTTCGGATGCCTCGGGCCAGATTCAAAAACGCTTTTGCGGTCTCCGGCTTGCAGCGAAACTGCTTGCAAAAGGCAGTGATCGGATCAAGAGAATTGTAATATAGCTGCGCCATCCGCCGCACCATTTTATAAGTCGTCAGCGACGGGAGCGACCAGGCCTCTTCACCTTTTCGGAATTCGAGAAGCGCGTCTGAGATATGCGGATAGAGGAAGGTCGTGAAGGCCGCGCCGGAGGACGGATCGTACTCCGCCAGCTTTTCAAAAATCTTTATCCTGCAGGCCAGCTTAATATCCAGGAATCGCTCGGGATCGTATTGGTCGGAGCCGTCCCGGATCAGGAATGACCGGATGCGCCGGTTGAGGATTTCTTCGTAATGATGAAGAAAGAACGATACGAAAGCCAAATCCTTCTCCCGCAGAGCAGAGAGGATGTACTCGTTCAGATCCTCCGCTGCAGGCGGCTCCGGGTCCAGACGGAAGATGCGCTCCATGTCCTTTTGCCGAAACGCCTCATCGGGCAGCGGATACTTTTGCACATAACGGGTCATTCCCCAGGAAAAACCTTCAAACATTCAGCGCACCTCCCTTCCTGTGTTATGGTTTGTGCGTAATTACGTTGTCATTGCGAGCGTGAAGCGCGTGGCAATCCGTTCTCTCTCTGTTTTGCCTCCGCCATCAGCGAATCCTGTTCCATTTCTGCCGCGTAAGCATCCTTGGCATAGGCGGGATTGGAAATCGCCCGGTACAGCTTATCTTTCGCCAGGCGTTTCATCGTTTTGGCAAGCTCCGCGTCCAGGCTGCCGCGGCGGACAGCCCACCGGATCGAATTCATTCTGCGCTCGTAGATCTGCTTCAACGGATGATCCGCGGCGAGCTCCCGGCTCTCCCGGCCGTTGAGATTTCCAAGCTGCCGGCAGGTGCGGCCGCGCTTGTCGCCGGGGGCAAGCCCTCCGCAGTATTTCGTGTGCCGGGCGTTGACGGTCAGGAACCATTTGCCGCAGATCGGGCAGCGCTTTGGCGCGTGGCCGACGCAGAGACCCTCGAACAGATCGGAGCGCAGAAGTCCCACAAAGGAAACGTAGTGCATTCGCTTGACCAGCATCGGAGCCGGATAATCTTCCTTCTTTACGGAAACGTATTGCACAGTGGTGTTCATCATGGACATCCAGTCAGTTCCCGTAAAACTGATCTCCGGGGGAAAGGCCTTTCCGAACAGTTCCGCCAGTCCGTCCGGACTGCGATCCGCGTCATCGGCATCCACAAGCAGGGCAAACTCTGCCATTGCCTCCTTGTAGGCTCGCAGAGAATCCGCCAACTGCGCCAGCACCGGCGTCAGCCTGCCAAGCAAAACGCCGTGCCGATACTCTTCCATGGAGTTCTCAACCAGCGTCCCCATCAACAGGCCCATCGTATAAGCCCGGAAGCTCTGGACGCCCTCCTCCGAAAACGCCTTCGGGAGATTGTCCAGGTAAAAGCCCAGATCGATCCCGGTGAAGGGCTCGCAGGAATG
>JAEEGL016240451.1_pt1 | contig 25866 bp, 19 predicted proteins | sample 9134231 | NCBI WGS metagenome assembly JAEEGL01 (sample SAMN16246548, study PRJNA631951) | gut metagenome | biome: gut microbiome; feature: rumen; material: fiber-attached | host: Bos | place: Iran: Karaj | collected 2018-10 | reverse complement strand
GAGCTGCCCCGGCGGACTTTTGATATATAAGCAGGGCATAAAGTCTTATAAGGATTTGCCCCTTCGCATGGCCGAGTTCGGCAAGGTTTACCGTTTTGAACCCAGCGGCTCGCTTATGGGCTTGATGAGGGTGCGCGAGTTCACTCAAGACGATGCGCACATATTCTGCACGCCCGAGCAAATGGAGGAAGAGTGCATTACCACACTTAAACTTGTGCTGGAAATATACAAAGACTTTAACTTTAACGATGTAAAGATTTACCTTTCTACTCGCCCCGAAAAGCGTATCGGCTCGGACGAGATTTGGGATATCTGCGAAAACTCGCTTAAAAACGCCTTGAACACCAACGGCTTTAAGTTCGAAATCAACGAAGGCGAGGGCGCTTTCTACGGTCCCAAGCTTGAGTTCATCTTAAAGGACGCTATCGGGCGCGAATGGCAATGCGGCACGATTCAAGTCGATATGAATCTGCCCAGCCGCTTTGATATATCCTATATCGGCGAGGACGGCGAAAAGCACCAGCCGGTTATGTTGCACCGCGCCTTGTTCGGCTCTATCGAGCGCTTTATGGGCATTTTGATTGAGAACTACACGGGTCGTTTTCCCGTATGGCTTGCTCCTGTTCAAGTAAAGCTCCTGCCCGTTTCCGAAAAGACGCTCGGCTACGCCAAGGACATTATGGCAAAGCTGGTAAAAGAGGGTGTGCGCTGCGAGCTTGACGATAAGGACGAGAAAATCGGCTATAAAATCCGCACTGCTCAGCTTGAAAAAGTGCCTTTTATGCTTATCTTGGGCGAAAAGGAAGCCGAGGCGGGCAATATCTCCGTCCGCGACCGCGACGGCGAGCAAAAGAACGGCATCGCCCTGTCCGACCTGATAGCCAACATAAAGAAGCAAAACGAAACCCGAAGCCTAAAACTTTGGAACTAGTGGAAGTTTACCTTCCATAGTGTTAAGGTCATTATATAACTTACCGATGAAAGGAGCATAACATGGAAGAAACCCGCGTTGCCATCATCAGCATTATTGTCAAGGACTTGGACTCTGTTGCCAAACTGAACGCTATTTTGCACGATTATTACGACTATATCATCGGCAGAATGGGCATTCCTTACAAAAGCAAAAATGTCAATGTCATATCGGTTGCGGTTGACGCTCCCGCCGATGTGATAAGCGCATTGTCCGGCAAAATCGGCGCTTTGCAAGGCGTTGCTACCAAGACGGCTTACTCGGACATAGTGGGCTAGACAAGAGGCTTTATAAGTCCTATACCATTACTGTTATGGTTGACCAACTAACGGAGAAGGGCGGCCTTTGCTTTCCCTGACCCAAAAGAAAGGAAACTTGAAAATGTATAATCCCAAATCCCTAAAGGCCGAGGAGTTTATCTGCCACGAAGAAGTGGAAGCCTCCTTAAAATACGCCGACGAACACAAGAATGACTTGGCGGAGATTAACCGCGTCTTGGAAAAAGCAAAGCAAAGGAAAGGGCTTTCTCACCGCGAGGCCTTGCTCCTTCTTGACTGCGATATTCCGGAAAAGAACGCCGAGATTTTCGCCCTTGCCGAGCAGATAAAGAAGGATTTTTACGGCAACCGCATAGTCCTTTTTGCTCCGCTTTACCTTTCCAACTATTGCGTAAACGGCTGCGTCTATTGCCCTTACCACGCCAAGAACAAGCACATTCCGCGAAAGAAACTCACCCAAGAGGAAGTCGCGGCGGAAGTCATAGCTTTGCAAGACATGGGGCATAAGCGCCTTGCTATAGAATCCGGCGAAGATCCTGTTAACAACCCCATTGAATACATACTTGATTGCATCAAGACCATTTACAGCATAAAGCACAAAAACGGTGCTATCCGCAGGGTGAATGTTAACATCGCCGCCACCACGGTGGAGAACTACCGTAAGTTGAAAGAAGCAGGGATTGGCACTTATATCCTGTTCCAAGAAACCTATCACAAAGAAAGCTATGAAAAGCTCCACCCGACGGGACCGAAGCACGACTACGCCTATCACACCGAAGCGATGGACAGAGCCATGCAAGGCGGCATTGACGATGTCGGCTGCGGCGTCTTGTTCGGCCTTGAAATGTATCGCTACGAGTTTGCGGCGCTGCTCATGCATGCCGAGCATTTGGAAGCTGTTCACGGCGTCGGACCTCATACCATAAGCGTTCCCAGAATCAAGCACGCTGATGACATTGACCCGTCCGCTTTTGACAACAGCATAGATGATGACATTTTCGCCAAGATTATCGCTTGTATTCGCATTGCCGTGCCTTATACCGGCATGATTATCTCAACCCGCGAAAGCAAAGCTACCCGCGAGCGCGTAATCCACTATGGCATATCGCAGATAAGCGGCGCTTCCCGCACTTCTGTCGGCGGCTATACCGAGCCCGAGCGCAAGGACGAAACCGCCCAGTTTGATGTAAGTGACCAAAGGACGCTTGACGAAGTCGTCCGCTGGCTTATGGAAATCGGCTACCTGCCAAGTTTCTGCACGGCTTGCTATCGCGAAGGACGCACCGGCGACCGCTTCATGAGCCTTTGCAAAAACATGCAGATTTTGAACTGTTGCCACCCGAACGCGATTATGACCTTGACGGAGTTCCTGGTGGACTACGCCAGTCCAAAGACCAAGAAAATCGGCTTTGAGCTGATAGAGCGCGAACTGGCAAAAATCCCCAAGGACAAAGTCCGCGAAATTGCCGCAAAGCATGTCGAGGAAATTAAAAACGGCACCGGTAACGATTTTAGATTTTAGCCGCTAATCCTTTTAATATATTCTCAAGTCTCCTTTTCTATCCGACAATTTACTTCGGCACGAAAAGGAGATTTTCTCATGACCGAATGCAAATACATTAAAAGCAGCCAAGAGGTCTATATCAAAGTAACCAAGGACGGACCTTACCTCGTCTACGGCGCGCCCATATTGAAACAAGAGTTTATAAAGCCCAATTCCGAAGGCGCCTCATGGGACTATAAAGAGGGCAAAAAGTTCAAAGTTGAAAACGACGGCAAGCCTGTTGCTCTCTGTCGTTGCGGTAAGTCAAAGCACGCTCCCTTCTGCGACGGTACGCACAAAAAGGCTCACTTCGACGGCACCGAAACCGCCGACCATAAACCTGCCCAAGAAGACGCCGAAGTGTTCGAAGGTCCCGCCTACACCTTGCTCGACAACGAAGTTTACTGCGCCTTTGCCCGCTTTTGCGAGGCCTATGGCAAGGCGTGGAACTTGGTGGAAGATGAAAGCAAAGAGGCAAACGAGCTCGCGGTAAGAGAGGTATGTAACTGCCCCGCCGGCCGCCTGATGATAAAGAAAAACGGCACCGATGAAATCATAGAGCCAAAGCTGGATAAAGAAATATCCGTGCTGGAAGACATTGGCATATCTTGCAGTGCGGGACTGTTCGTAAAAGGCAAAATAAGGATAGAAGGCGCCGACGGCAAAGTCTATAAAATCCGCAACCGCCAAGCCCTTTGCCGTTGCGGCAATTCGGCGAACAAACCCTTTTGTGACGGCACTCATGCAAGGTTGAAATACCAAGACGGCATTAAGTGACTTTAACTTAAAGGGGAAAAAGAAAATCTGGCGATCCCGATAGGATTCGAACCTATGACCCACAGCTTAGAAGGCTGTTGCTCTATCCAGCTGAGCTACGGGACCGCTGGCAGTTTAGTCATGCCGAAGCACAACAAAAGGAGCTTCTAGCACATCATTTTTCATAAATCAAGGAAAAAGCCTATCCTTTAAAACTTTTTAAATTCGCTCTGACTTACTTTTAAGGAAGCAAAACATCATGAAATAGAGATACAAAATGCCATAAAAAATCCACCCTGACTGGTGGCTTTTTATTTTATGGTCGGGGCGATAGGATTTAGCTCCGCTGACCTTGGGCAATTTTATTTCATAAAACCGGCGTCTTGGCATCCGCCTTTGCCCCGCGGTTGAACCTACTTCCTCGTAGGTTCGAACCCAACTCCACAATCCAATAAAAGAAGGGCACCGCAAGGGGTACCCTTTTTTATTGGTCGGGGCGATAGGATTTAGCTTCGCTGACCTTGGGCAATTTTATTTCATAAAACCGGCGTCTTGGCATCCGCCTTTGCCCCGCGGTTGAACCTACTTCTCCGTAGCTTCAAATCCCCTTGCTTCGCAATCTATAAAATAAAAAATACCACCGACAAGCGGTGGCTTTTTATTTTATTGGTCGGGGCGATAGGATTTGAACCTACGGCACCTTGCTCCCAAAGCAAGTACTCTACCAGACTGAGCTACGCCCCGCTAATTCACTTCCCCTTCTGCCGGCTTGCCCGCCAATCTGTTTAAAGACGAACCTCCGCCAAAACGGACGCACCTTATAGCACTAACAGGCCGAATAGGCAAGGGGGGATAATCAGCGAGGAACAAGCTTTAACTTATCACCCGTAGCGATGCCGTTTGCCTTGCTTTGCCCGCCGCTTATCTCCAGCACATAGCGTATCGGCGCTCCCGCTTCTATCAAATCCAGCGATAAAGGCTCTGCGTTCTCGGCGATATGGATAACTTTCCCCCTCCTGTCAATAAACAGCATGTCAAGCGGGATAAGTGTGTCTTTCATCCACATTTTAGCTATTACCTCGCGTCCGAAGTCAAACAACATACCCTTATCGGCGTCCAAGTGCTCCCTGTTCATAAGCCCGACCTCCAGCTCCTCACGCGTAGAGGCGAATTCCACCATGAACTTCACCTTACTCCCGTCCGCCTTAACGATGGCAATCGGCAGAACATCTCCCGCCACGGCAGGCAAAACTGCCAATTGCGAAACCGCCAACATCAAAAATCCCAAAACCGATTTCAAAAGCATTTTTTATTTCTTCCGTTTAACAAAAATTAACAAAAAACCCGTAAGATAATATCAATTTAATTGACCGGATTAAAAGATAATTTTAGTATAAGCACAACTTATATGCAGCACAACGTATTGTATGAGGGAAATATGGTAACTACCAGTGAAGATGAAACCGTGCCGGAAATGCCCAAGGAAAAGCCTTTTTCGTTTGAGGATATCGCGGCCCCGAAAGAGTCTGTAAGCCCCGAAGAAGTAAGCCCTAAAGAAGCTGCAAAAGTTATGGCTCCGGCCTCGCCCGCAAAGAAGCCTTTTTCTTTTGAGGAGATAGCCGCACCCAGAGAACCCGTAAGCGATAAAGACTCCGCAAACGAAGCGACCCCGCCAACACCGGATATAACTTTTTCGCCTTTTGAGGAAAATACCACGGCTCCCGCGGCCACCGATGTTCCTTCTGCATCTTCCGCTGAGCCTAAGTCTGAGCCCGCGCCCGAACCCGAACCGATACCCGAGTTTTTGCAAGGAACCTCGGACTTTCCCATTCCCTCTATGCCCGAGGAAAGAGCCGCGGCTGCCTCGACAATTATGGGGGAGGGCTCATCTCCGACTCCTGCGCCGGAGTTTCCTGTCTCCGACTTTCCCGCTACCGATGAAGCGCTTGCTCCCGCAATGCCTGTTGAGGTGGTTCCCGACGCGTCCGCTCTGACCGACGCCGAAGCTTCCGCAGATTCCGAAGCCTCGGGTCCTATTCCCGACATGCCCGTAGGCGAGGCTCCCGAGGCTGAACCTAACGGCCAAAGCCGCTACGCCGGACTTGGCGATGACGAAGGGCAAAACGACAAACCCGACGCAATGGAAGTTCTTAACACAAAGCTGCTTGCGGGGATTGACAAGTTCACCGCCTGGGCAAAGCCGCGGCGAAGCTTCCTTATCAAACTCGGCATTGTTTTGGCGGCATTTATATTTCTGACCGTAACGGTGATTAAGCTCTCTATCGTGCCGATAGTCTCCGTTGCCGTAAAGAATGTTTTAGATGACTTGGGGCTTAAAAACGCTTCTTTTACAGTGGCATACGCCGACACAAACAACATTATCCTATCCAATGTCCAAGACTCCGAAGGCTCCTTTATCGCTAAGGAGATAACCATAGTTTACTCGCTTTCGGGCTTTTTGCTTTCGGACACCATTGATGATGTCAGCATAAGCGGCCTGGAACTTGGCCTTAAGGCAAAGGACGGCAAGCTTGAAGCTCCTTTCTTCGGCGATGATTCCGAGGTATCGCGGGCCGCCGATTTAACTTCCAAGCCCAAGTACCTGATTAACAGGATAAGGGCATCGCAGTCAAAAGCGGTTCTTTTCGGCTACCTTAACGGGACTTCGCTGTTTAGCTTTAGCGGCAAGCTTGACAAGCAATTAAAGCTTTCCGTGCCGATGAGCTTTAACACCGACAGCCTGAGCGGTCCGGTTGATTTCAACATAGCCGGCTGGGGCGGAGATTTGGATATTACCATAAGCACCAAGGGTGTTAATTTCACGGACAGCAAAGGCTATACGGCAACCATCACTACCAAGAACGCCAATCTTGCCATTGCCGACGGCAGGTTTAAGCGCGCCGACTTTACCGCCGACTACAAGCTCGGTCAGTATAACATGAACATCAAGTCCGACATTAAATACATTAACGACAAGTTTGATGCGGACATAACCTTAAACACTTCGCTTGATAAAGACGAAGCTGCAGCTTCCGTTTCCTCGGCACGCAGTAGTCGCGGACGCTTTGCCCGAAGGACGACCCGGCCGCAAAGCACCGCTCCCGCGCCCCAAAAAATATCCGAGGAGAAAATATCATCTTTACCCACCGGAGATTTAAAAGTATTCGTCAAAGGGGCAAGTCTTAACTCTAAGCAAGGCTTTACGGGCGATTTGCCGATTGCCGTATCCTCGGGCTTGTTCTCGTGGGGCGACTTTACCATCAACAACGCCAAGCTGAACTTCAACGGCAGATTTTCCTGTAAGGATAAGTCTTGCAGCTACACGCTCAACGAAAACGCCACCTTATCCATGGACAAGCTGTCCTTCCCCGTAATGAACACGGGATTTGAGGCTATGGAAAAAGTTGACTTAGAGCTGGCAAAGATTGCCTCTCCGCTGTTCGTCATTTCCTCTAAAGATTTGCTTTTTAATGTAGAACTGGCGCGTCCGGCTTTAACGGGCTCGGTTGCCGAGGCAAAATCATCTAATGTCTTTTTGCTTGAAGCAGCCCGCGTTTTTGCCGAGGGCTCGGTGAACCTTGACGGCGGCTTTGAGGCGGACATTACCATAGACGACTTTAACTTCTCGGATTCTTCCTATTTGTTAAAGGATTCAAAGGCCTCGATTACCTTATCCTCAACCAATTCCATTTCCGTCAAGCTGCAATCCGAGCTGTTTAGGACGAAGTCAGGCGATTCCATCATTGCACCGTCTTCAATCGCGCTTGAAACCCGCCCCCAAGGGAACTATCACCAATTCAAGCTCATATCCCGACAAAAGGAGTTCGGCACATCGCAAATCTTCTCGGGTATCTACGATTACGCCAAGAGTAGGGCGGTCGCAAACTTTATAATTCCGGAAATGACCTTCTCTGATACCTTGAAGCCGAAGCAGGTATTCCCGTTTGTCGGCGATTACCTTACCGATGTTAAGGGTAAGTTTTCGGCAGAAGGCAGCCTTACCTGGACGGGCGTGTCCTTATCGGGTCCGGCCAAGCTTACTTTCAAGGACTTTTCGGCGAGCAAAGGTTATGCAAAGGTCTCGGGGCTGAATTCGACTTTCTTTGTCAGCAACTTCAACCCGATTACCACCGGCAAGCCGCAAGCGATAAAGGCGGACAAGCTGGATATTCTTTTGCCGTTTAAAGATGTTGAGTTAAAGGTCGCCGTGTCCTCGTCGGGGCTTACCATATCGGATTTTTCGGCAGAGCTGGCAGGTGGCAAAGTCGATACTCTTGAGACCCTTTCAATTCCGTATGCTTTAAGTTCTTCGCCTTATATGTTGCTGGTAAAGGGCGCAAAACTTGAAAAATTGGATTCCGTCTTTAACATTCCCGCCAAGATGAGCGGCACATTTGATGCAAGGCTTCCCATGACGCTGAGGCCGAACGATGTATCCGTAACTTTGGGCGACATTACCTCTGTCGGCGGAGGTTCTATCAAGTCCAAAGCCAAAGTAAACGACAAGTCCTCGGACTTCGCCAAAGTATTTTCGGACTTAAAGTATACCAAAATCGCCGGCACGGTTGACGCTTCTCTAACCAAAAATACCAGCCTTCACCTTAATGTTGAGGGCACTAATCCCGATGTTGACTTCGGTGAACCATTTAAACAAACGGTAAAGTTTAATGCCAAGACAAACTCGCTTTTAAAATCAGAATGAAAGAGGGCGGGCTTTTCGCGCGCACATGGACTTTACAAACAAAAACAACAAAAGTGAAAAAGGTGCAAAATGGAGAAAAACTCACAAATTAAATACCTTAAAGATTACAAAAAACCGGACTACCTCATTGACAAGGTCAGCCTTGATTTTACGCTGAAGGAAAAGGGAACAAAGGTTGCCTCGGTGCTGCATGTAGTCCCCGCCTACGATACCAAAGCTAAAGAAAAAGCCGAAGCCAAAGAAAAAGAGACCTCTGTCCCGCCTCTTTTCCTGAACGGCGAGGATATTAAGCTTGTGTCCATCAAGCTTGACGGCAAGGATTTACCCGCAAAGGACTATCAGGTAAGCGATGAAGGCTTAACCCTTCCCAATCCTCCGCAAAAGCCCTTTACGCTTGAGATTGTCGTAACCAACGATCCCAAGGACAACACGCGCCTTATGGGGCTTTACATGTCCGGAGGGATTTACTGCACCCAGTGCGAACCCGAAGGATTTAGGCGCATCACCTATTATCTTGACCACCCCGATGTTATGGCAAAGTTCAAAGTCACCATAAGGGCCGACAAGAAAAAATACCCTGTCCGCCTTTCCAACGGCAACTTGATAGAGGAAACCGACGACTATGTGGTTTGGGAAGACCCCTTTGCCAAGCCTTGCTATTTATTTGCCTTGGTCGCTGCGGATTACGGCTTTATTGAGGACCACTTTAAGACCATGTCGGGCAAAGATGTCACTTTGCGCATTTACGCCGCAAAGGGTAAGGAAAAGCGGCTTTACCACGCTATGGCGTCTTTGAAAAGAGCCTTTAAGTGGGACGAAGAGGCTTTCGGGCGCGAGTATGACTTGGATTTATTCAATGTCGTAGCCGTCCACGACTTCAATGTCGGCGCTATGGAAAACAAAAGCCTTAACATCTTTAATGAAAAGGTGCTGCTCGCCGATCCTGAAACCTCAACCGATATGGATTACTACAACATTGAATCCGTCATCGCTCACGAATACTTCCACAACTGGAGCGGGGACAGGGTGACCGCTCGCGATTGGTTCAACCTTAGCTTAAAGGAAGGCCTTACCGTTTACCGCGATTCCGAATTTTCCTCGGATGTAAACTCTCGTCCCGTGGAGCGCATACAAAATGTCATTTACTTGCGTGCCGCCCAATTTCCCGAGGACGCCGGACCTTTAGCGCACCCCGTCCGTCCGGATTCTTATCTTGAGATTGATAACTTCTACACCGTCACCATTTACCAAAAGGGCTCGGAAGTCATTCGCATGCAAGAGAAAATCCTGGGCAAACCCGCCTTCCGTAAGGCCATGGATCTATACTTCTCGCGCCACGACGGTCAAGCGGTTACCATTGACGATTTCGTCAAATGCATGGAGGATTCCTCTGGTATAGACTTGACTCAATTCAAACTTTGGTATTCGCAGGCAGGCACGCCGCTCGTAAGCGCCGCAAGCACTTATGACGCCGAGGCAAAGACCCTCACACTCACCTTGACGCAAAGGACAAATCCCACGCCTAACCAGCCGACAAAAGAACCCTTTGTCATTCCCATTGAAGTAGGGCTGCTGGATAGTTCGGGCAAGGAGATAGGGGAAAGTAAGACGATTATCCTTAACAAGCCGTCGCAAGAGTTTGTTTTTAAAGACATTTTTGAAAAGCCGGTGCTTTCGCTCAACCGTGGCTTTACCTCTCCCATAAAGTTGGATTATGCCTACACGGACGAGGAGTTGGCTTTCCTTATGAAGCACGACAGTGACCTTTTCAATCGTTGGGAAGCGGGACAAGCCTACGCCTTAAAGTATATCTTAAAAGTTTATGACGAAGTAAAGAAAGGCGGCTCTCTGCCCATTGATGATAACTTCATCAAGGCTTTCGGTTCCTACCTTGACATCACCGACGACAAGGCGTTTGCGGCACTGGCGCTTCGCCTTCCCACGGCTCGTTTTGTCGGCAACAACTTGGATAAAGTTGATTTTGTCGCCTTGCACCAAGCCATAAAGCATGTAAGAGGCCTTTTCGCCCGCACCTTTAAGGATAAGCTTTTAAAAGTGTATCACGAAAACAAGGTCGCCGACCCGTTTGACATCTCAAGCGAGGCCTGCGCCAAAAGGGCTATCCGCAATCAAGCCATGGTTTACCTTGGTTTACTGCATGATGGTGATACTGATGCTCTGGTGCGCGACCACTACGCCGGTGCCGTGAATATGACGGACATGAGCATTGCTTTGGCGGTTTTGACAAGCAATCGTATTCACGGTTACGAGGACGCTTTGGGCGACTTTTACTGGAATCATAAGGACGATCCGTTAGTCATTAACAAATGGCTCCTTGTCCAATCCACCGCGGAAGAGGGCTCCGATGTTTTGGAAAAGGTGCAAAAGCTCACCAAAGACAGCGTGTTCAACCTTTTCAATCCCAACAGCGTCTACTCGCTTATCGGCGGATTTGCAAGCAACTTGCCTCACTTCCACGCTACAGACGGCTCGGGCTACCGCTTTATCGGCGATAAGATTATTGAGATTGACGGGATAAATCCCCAGATTGCCGCGCGCCTTGCCACGAACTTCACGATTTATCCCAAGCTTGAAGCTCATCAGCAGGCGCAGATGAAAGCGGTGATGGATAAGATTTTGCAAAAGCCGGGTCTTTCCAACCACACGCTTGAGATAATCTCCAAGATTATCAACAACTAGACTTTAAAAAGGGTAACCGCCATGGCCATAAAAGACGACGCACAAGACCTTCCTCCCACCGAAAGGATACTCCGCCGTCCGGCCAAAAAGTCTTATACCGAGCCGGTCTCGTTCAACCTGCATAAGTTAAGGCAGGCGAACGCGCCGGTTTTAAAGGCGGGCGGCTGGCAAGACGATCCGAATGTCGTCGACATTATATCTAAAATCGCGCTCGGAGATACCTTTAAGGAAGGCATTTTTGACGGGCTAAACTTCTCGGGTGCCAAGCTCAAAAAGCCGGTAATGACGCACAGTTCCTTTGTGGAAAGTAAGTTCATCGCGACCGATATGGCGCTTGCCGACTTTAATCACTCGGACTTTACGGACGCCGACCTTTCGGGTGCGAATCTTTCGGGAGCTAACCTTTCTTATTGCGACTTTACGGGCGCGAACCTTTCGGGCACCAACCTTGACAACGCCGACTTAACCGGAGCGAAAATAGACTTCATCACCTTTTCCGAGGACACGGGCTTTGACGGCGTCATAGGTGAGGTTAAGTTGCAAAAGACGGTGGATAAAATCATCGCTTTGCAAGAGGCCGCCGAAAGGGGCGAGATTGACCTAAGGAGCCTCGGCATCATTGATTTACGCAAACTTGACCTGCGCTCTATTAATTTAAAAGGCGTTTTTCTAAAGGACAAAGACCTGAAAGGGCGGCTTAGCGGCGTTAATCTTTCCGGCGCCATCATCAACGAAAGCGACATTTTAGGGGCAGATGTCAACATGCTTCACTTTTGGATGCAAAACATGAACGAGTATAATGAGCACATCGACAATAAGGCCTTACAAAAAAGGGAAAAAGAAGAAGCCGCCTCGGTAAGCCGCCAAAAAGAAGAGGATAAACTGGCCCTTAAAATGCGGCAAATTGAAGAACAGAAAGAAAAACGCTCGCTTTTTACCAGAAATAGAGTCACAATCAAGAAACCCAAAGTTCGTGTAAAACCGATAAAAGGGCAGGTTATTTCTTAAGCAAGGGCAGTTAAAGGAAAGCATAGATTGGTCGGCAATTATTACGAAGAACGCCATTGGCGAGAACATAACAAAGCCAAAAGATGGCTGACGAAGGCTCTTTTATGGACGGGCTTTTGGACTCTTGTCGCCTCGCTTATATTCCTTCCGCTGTCCTTTTTGGTGACGGGTGGCTTTTCCGCCGAAAGCTTTGAAGAGGTAAAGGCTTTTTATATAAGGCTGCTTCACCAACCCGTGCACCTTTTGGTAATGTATTTGTATTGGATAAAAGACCTGATATTCGGCGAGGATTTGCCCCTTGGCTTTTACATTCCCGCGCTTACTTTTGTAGTCCTGTTCCTGGGCATAATGCATAGCATCATAGACAATCCCTTTTACTTCGGTCCTAACTTTTTCGGTTCGGGCAGGTGGGCTAACGACCGCGACATTAAGGCGATGAAGCTTCTGGACGGCTTTTTAATGGTGCTTGGCAAGTGGAAAGGCAAGTATTTAAAGTTCCCCGAGATTTTCTCGGCGCTTTGCGTATCCGCGCCTAACACGGGCAAGACCACCGGCGTTGTCATTCCCACCATTTTGGAAACGGACTCCGTGTGTATGTTCATAAACGATACCAAAGGCGAGCTTTTTGAAAAGACCGCCGGTTATCGCGCGACTTTGGGACCGGTTTTTAAAATGTATTGGGAAGGCCGCGATGATCCCGAGAAAGGTATATATTGGCCGTGCTGGAATATTTTATATCATCCCAACCTTCCCACTCGTGAATACGGACGAGCCGAAGTGGTGGAAGGCACGGTCGAAAACCTTATCCCCGACGGCCCCGAAGGCACCGACCCTTACTGGATACACGCGGGGCGTTCGGCGCTTACCGGACTTGCGCTTTACATTGTGGACAAGGTTGAGCAGGCGCAGGCTAACGATTACTTTCTTTCTCGCATATTAGAGGACGGGCTTGACGACGAGGATTACGATGTCCTCATAAGCTACTACGGCGCCATGGAGCAGACCGAAGCGGTTGCCAACGCTCACAAGATGGCCAAAAAGCACAAGATAAACAAAGACAATTATGTCTCGGTCGGCACTTGGGATGGGATTCCCAAGATGTGGAAGGGCAGGGAATCCAGCTTTGCCATGATTGTGGACTGGATGACCACGATGCAGATGAAACACAGCACCGAGCTCAAAGACCGCAGAGAGCGCGGGGATATCGCCGCCTACAGCATTGATCCTTGGGATATTATTTTGACCGATGTTTTAAGGGAGTGCACCTATTTCGGTTATGACCGCCGCACCATTTTGGAAATAAACGACTTGCTCATCATGCCGTCAAAGCAACGCTCGTCGGTTTTATCCACCGCCATATCCGGCTTAAGTATCTTTAAGAACGGCGCGATAAGGGCCAGAACCTCTACCAGCGACTTTTATGATTCTTTTTGCCGCGGCTGGAAGAACCCCGAAACGGGCGAGTGGGAAGTAATCACGGTTTACCTTTGCATTCCGCCTTTAGATGTATCGAGCACCGCCACTTTAAGCTCGCTGTTTTTAAATAACGAGATGGTGTGCCAGAACATCTTTCCGCCCATGCATTTAGGCAGAGGACCTTATACCGTGATGTTCATCATGGACGATTTGCACACTCTGCCCAAAATCGGCGCCATGAGCACTTGTATCAGCGTCGGCAGATGGCAAAAGGCCTCATACTTGCTGGTCGTCCAAGACTTCTCGCAAATATCAAGCAAATACGGCGAAAGCGCGGTAAGCGTCCTTATCACCAACACCGCCGCAAAGATATGTCTCGGCACCAACAATGACACTTCGGCCCAGATTTTCAAAGGTCTGGTCACGAACCGCACCGCAAAGTCTCGCAGCGTCAGCCAAAACGAAGGCATAGGCGCATCTTGGGCAAGCCCCTTTATCAAAAACATTTCTTATAAGTATGAAAAAGATTCCCTGCTGGCCGTCGTCAATTATGAAACCATGATGCCCGATAAACAGCTTTTGCTTTACCAAAGGTATATGAACCGTCCTATCCTTGCCGACCGCACCTATTACTATAAGGACAAGAATATGCTTGCCAAGGCCAGCATTCCTCCCCCGCCGCCGCTGCCAAAATATATCTATGATTTAAGGTCGCCGGAGCAACGGGACTTGCCTGTCAACCTTATGGCGGTTGAAGGGCTTGAGGAGCATAAGATTGCCGATGACGAAGCCCTTGCCGCTGATTACGAAAGCGACCTTGAAGCCGAAACCGAAGAATATGAGGACGAAGAAGGCGAGGGCGAGAGCAAGGAAAAGAGCAAAGAAAAGGGAAAGGAAAAGAACGAAGAAGATTCTTCCCCTAAACCCAAAAAGAAAGCTGACAAATGATAACCGTAACCGCAAGCATAATTGGCTTTTTCTTGGGCTTTTCGTTGCTGTTTATAACTTCGCGCCTGTTAAAATCCTTTTCCTTAGAGGAAGGTTTTAAGCCGCTTACCATGCTCCATTTGCCAAAGTTCCCCAAAACCTTAGCTCCCGCTTCCCTACACGCAAAAAGGTTTAGGCGGCTTTGGCTGCGCCTTGTCGGGCAAAGCATAATCTACGGCATGATTTTCGCTCTTGCCTTTGCGGTGCTTTTCGCGCTTTTGCCCGTTTGGCAGGCGACATTTTTAGCGCTTATGCTGTTAACCGTCGCGCTTGCCGGTCTGATTGATTTGAAAGCATGGCTTTTGCCCGATTTCCTGACCATTCCTTTGTTGATAGCGGGCTTTGCCACGGCTTACTTTTTCCAGCCGCTGGTAACGATGGAAGAAAGTATCATGGGCGCAATTTACGCTTATTTTCTGCCGCTTTTAACCGCCTTGTTCATGCAAAAGTATAAATCCAATCCCTTAGGCGGAGGCGATGTAAAAATGATGGCGGCCCTGGGCGCTTGGCTCGGCTTTGAGCTTTTCAACACGGTGCTGGTAATTTCCTTCCTCTTTTTCCTATACCTTGTTTGGCAAAGAAAATCAAAGGTTGCCCCCTTTGGCCCCGCGCTTGCCCCTGCGGTTTTGCTTACGGTCATAGGAAAAGTGCTTTTGGATTCCCTCGGCTGATTTTGGTAGAGGATAAAGCCGATTAAGAAAACAAAAGCACTTTAAACATAGGGCAGGGGGGAAAGTCTTTATCTGTAGATATCAACTTCCTCGGCCACGATATTCGGACCGCGCCCTATGTATTCTATCTTGACCCAATCGCCGGCTTGTAAGTATTCGAACTCAACATCTTTGTCCCAAGAGAACATCTGCTTTTTTCGAGCCTTTGCCTCAAAGTCCGTAGCGGGATTTACCCCCACGATTACATCATTACCGGTTGCGTCATCAATAATCACAAAGCTCATTTTCTGCGCATCAATGCTTTTCACCTTTCCGCTGATTTTCAAGTCATTATCGGCAAAGGCACTGCTCGCCGCCATGATTGCGAGGGTGAATCCTAACGCTTTGATAAATCTCACCATTTTTTACTTCTCCCGTAAAATAAGCTATTTAGACATTGCCGCGCCGTAACGCTCCTGCACGACGCCCCAATCGGCAAGCTCTTCAACCAAAGCTTTAGCATATTCTGCTCGCCGATTTTGATAATCGAGATAATACGCGTGCTCCCACACATCAATAGTGAAAAGAGGCACCATGTCCATAGTGACGGGATTGCCGGCATTCTGGGTCTTAACAATGCTTAAAAGCTTAGTCTTAGGATCCAGCACCAGCCACGCCCACCCCGAGCCGAATATGCTCACCGCCGCCTCTATAAGCTTTGCTTTCATATTCTCCTCGGAGCCGAAAGCCGCCTTTACCGCTTCGGCAAAGTCGCCTTTAAGAGCGCCGCCGACATTTTCCTTTTCGGCATGCTTTAATCCGTCCCAGTAAAATATGTGGTTCCAAAGCTGCGCTGCGTTGTTATAAATAGCCGCTTCGTCGTTATCAAAGACCGTTTCCTTAATGACGGAGATTAAATCCATATCGCTAAAGGCGGTGCCGTTTGTAAGCACTTCAAGATTGCTTGCATAGCCCGCCTGATGCTTGCCGTAGTGAAACTCTACCGTCCTTGCGGAAATAATCGGCTCCAAATGGTCCGCCTCATAAGGTAAGTCTTGATTGATAAAAGGCATTTTGCGGCTCTCCTTTCGGACAAAATTAAACGCTACCTGCCTTTATACCTCAAAAGAAAAGCAAAGCAAACCTATACAAAAGTAGATAGAAAAAAAGTATTTGGAAAAGAGGAAAGGAGGAAAAGGCTAAATCCGAGAAAAAGAGCCTAGCCGCGCGACCTTTCAATTCCCTGTATTTCTTGCTGACACGCTTGCTCATAGCGCGCATTACCTTGTTTAGACACGATTCCGGCTTTCCCCAAGGCTTCCATAACCGCGCTGCAAACTTCGGCAGGAGTAACCTCGTTCGTGTTGATAACAAGATCAAAATTGGCATCATCGCGAATGTCGGCGTTATAGAACTCTTTAAAGCGGGCAATCTCGCTTTTCTTGCGCTCTTTAAGCTTAGCCGCGCAGTCCTCCAAGTCCTTATATTTCTCGCTTGCGCGCGTTCCCATATCGTGCATTACTCTGGTTGCTGCGACATGCGAACTGACCACCAGCTTTATTTTGAAGGAGTGAGGTATAAAATACCACGCCACCCGAGAATCCAGTATCAAGTTATCGCGAGTCCTTCCTATTTCCGCGATAATACCATCAAGTTCGGTATCTATAGACCTGTCCTTTTCGGCTATTTTGTTAAGCTCCACAACGGAGATTCCCTTATCTGCGGCAAGCTTGCGATAGATATCTCCGGCGGAGAAAGTCTCATAACCTATTTTAGAAACAAGGCACTTTGCCAGCGAAGTTTTCCCGCTACCAAGATCACCGGATATTGTAATTATCGCCATATGGTCCCCCAAAGTTTTTTTGGCTAGGCGGCAAAACTATATAATAAAGATATAAAAGTCAAGAACATTTACGCATCTTGACCAAAGAAATTTATGCAAAAAGGAATTAAAAAAGTTTTATCGCCTCGGGAAGTTCGCCGAAATTATCAATGATTTTATCGGCGTTAAGGCTTTCCACGGGATAGTAGGCAAAGCCGTAACTGACGATAACTACCGGCATACCGACGCCTTTTGCCGCATCGACATCGACTTTGGAATCTCCGACCATGATACAATCATCTCTGCCGAGCCCCATTTTCTCAAAGACAATGTTCATGAGCTCGGGCGAGGGCTTAAGATACGGCGTTGCTTCCGCGTCCAAAATGGGGGAAAAAAAGTTCTTTATCCCCAGTTGCTCCAGCACGAACATCGCGGGCTTATGAGGCTTGTTGGTGCAAATCGCCATATGATAACCTTCGCCTTTAAGCTTTGTCAAAGTCTCCAAGACATTATCGCATAAGGTGCTTTTATCCAAAGGCTTGGTGTTATACACGCGCATGTATATCTTAAACAGCTCGTCGGCTTCTTTCTCGGTAAAAGGGATATTATAGTGCTCAAGCAAGTTTTCCATTGCCTTACGCGCCCCGTGTCCTATGAAAGTTTTGACTTTGTCGGGAGTTACTTCGCTTTCGATGCGCGTTGCCCCTATTTTTTCCAAGAACAGATTCATCATCTCGCAAAAATCGGGCATGCAATCCACCAAAGTCCCGTCTAAATCAAAAACAATTCCCTTAACCACAGGTATTTTCTCCTATAAAATAGTAAAACTTGCAACAAAGCGTTATTTGCAACATAATGAGCGGGCAAGGTATAACACACCATATTTTAAAAGTCGAGGAGGCTTTATGACAAAAAACAGGGTAATCATAATTCTTGCCGCCGGCAAGGGCACAAGAATGACGTCTGATAAGCCGAAAGTAATGCACGAAATCGCCGGCCGTCCCATGGTTAAGCATCTTATTTCTACGCTTGAGAAGGGCAATAATGCCAAGGATAATATCATAGTCGTTGCCTCTGCCGATAACGCCGACATTTTAACCGCCGCCGTTGCCCCTCATAAAGTGGTAATTCAAACCTCACAGCAAGGCACGGCAGACGCGGTAAAGGCGGCCGCTCCCGCTTTAAAAGGCTTTACGGGTGATGTGCTGATTCTATATGGCGATGTGCCTTTAATATCCAAAGAAACCATAGCCGACCTTTTTGCCGCCAAGGAAGAGGGCGCGGATATAGCTCTGCTCGGCTTTGTCCCCGCCGATCCCGCGGGCTACGGGCGCATTATAGTGAGGTTGGGCGAAGTTGAAGCGATTGTTGAACATAAGGACGCCTCGCCCGACGAAAGGGAAATCCGCCTTTGCAACTCGGGCATCATGTGCGTAAGCGCGCCAAAGCTCTTTGCGTGGCTGGATAAGATAAAGAACACTAACGCCGCCGGTGAATACTATCTGACCGACATTATCGCCATGTGCAAAGGCGAGGGCGGCAAGATAGCCTTGATTGTCGGCGCGAACGACGAGCTCTTGGGCGTCAATTCCATGGAGGAGCTGGCGGCGGCCGAGCACACCTTGCAAGAGGACCTGCGCAAATCCTTCATGGCAAAGGGCGTTACGCTCAAAGACCCTTCAACCACCTTCTTCAGCTTTGATACAAAGATAGGCAAAGGCGTCGTGATAGAGCCTTGCGTATATTTCGGTAAGAATGTAACCGTAGCGGACAATGTCACGATAAAGGCGTTTTCCCACTTTGAAGGCGCGACTATCGGCGAAAGCGCCAGTATCGGACCTTTCTCCCGCCTTCGCCCCGACGCTGACATAGGCAAATCCGCCCATATCGGCAACTTTGTCGAGATAAAGAAATCCACCGTTGAGCAAGGGGCAAAGGTCAACCACCTTACCTATATCGGCGACGCGCGCGTAGGGGAAAAGGCGAACATCGGCGCCGGCACCATTACCTGCAATTATGACGGCTTTAATAAATACTTGACCGACATTGGCAAAGGCGCTTTTATCGGCTCTAACACGGCGCTGATTGCACCGGTTAAAATCGGCGACGGAGCTATCGTCGGCGCAGGCTCTGCCATAAGCAAAGATGTAGAGGCGGACGCACTGGCACTTACCAGAGCTCCACAGGCGCAAAAACCCTCTTGGGCAGCAAAGTTCCGCGCCGCCAAGCAAAAACTAAAAGAGCAAAAAGAGCAAAAAGAGCAAAAAGAGCAAAAGGGCAACAAATAAAGGGGAGTAAGTAAATGTGCGGAATTGTCGGCGTCGTAAGCGCCAAAGGTAAAGACATCGTAGGCGACCTTTTGACCGGTCTTAAGCGCTTGGAATACCGCGGCTATGACTCTGCGGGTATTGCCGTTATTACCCCCTCGGGCGCGATTGACACTCGCAAGGCAAAGGGCAAAATCTCCTGCCTTGAAGAAAAGCTTAAAGCCGAGCCTGCCAAGAGCAACATCGGCATAGCTCACACTCGTTGGGCTACCCATGGCGAGCCGAACGAAATAAACGCTCACCCGCAATTTTCCGAGCTGGTCGCGGTCGTCCACAACGGCATTATAGAGAACTACGCCGCGCTAAAGGCGGAGCTTGCGGACAGGTATGTCTTTAAAAGCCAAACCGACACCGAAGTCATCACCGCCGTCATCACCGTCAACCTTAAAGAGGGAATGAGCCCGAAAGCCGCCGTCTCCTCGGCTTTGAAAAGATTAAAAGGCGCGTTTGCGATTGAAGTCCTGTTTGCCGACCACCCCGACTTTCTCATTTGCGCAAGAAAAGGCGCACCGCTCGCCATCGGCCACGGCAAAGGCGAAATGTATGTCGGCTCGGATTCTTTGGCTCTTTGCCCGTTTACGAACAAAATCACCTATTTAGAGGACGGCGATTGGGCCATCATCACCAAGGACAAGGCCGAGATTTTTACCGCCGACGACAAGCCCGTGACCAGAAAAATCACCACTTCCACCACCGACAAAAACAGCGTGAACAAGGGCTTCTTCGACCACTATATGCAAAAAGAAATCTTTGAGCAGCCGAAGGTGATAACGGACACCTTCGCCAACTTTAAAAAAGCCGTAAAAGGTCTTCCTTCGGATTTAAAGTCCGTTTCTCGAATATCCATTATAGCATGCGGCACTTCCTACCACGCCGGACTTATCGCCAAGTATTGGCTTGAGGATTTGGCGCGCGTCCCGACCGATGTTGACTTTGCGTCCGAGTTCCGCTATCGCAGTCCCGTTATTGCCGATGATACTTTGGCAATCTTGATATCGCAGTCGGGCGAAACGGCAGATACGCTGGCGGCACTTCGCTATTTTAAAGAGCAAAAGGTAAAGACGCTTGCGATTGTCAATGTCACGGAAAGCACCATTGCCCGCGAGGCGGACTTTATGATAAACACGCTGGCCGGTCCCGAAATTGCCGTGGCGTCAACCAAAGCCTTTACCTCGCAGCTTATATTGCTTGCCGCTCTCACCTTAAAAATGGCAAGGGAAAGGGACGCTATCTCTGCCCAAAAGGCCGAGGAAATAGAGCAAAAGATTGCCGACTTGCCGAATGTGATGCAGGACTTTTTAAGCACTTCGGGCTACATCAAGGAAATTGCCAAAGACAAAGTCTTGGGTGCGCAAAGTGCCTTATTCATCGGGCGCGGCACCAGCTACCCCATAGCTTTGGAAGGCGCGCTTAAGCTAAAGGAAATATCCTATATCCATGCCGAAGGTTACGCCGCCGGCGAAATGAAGCACGGTCCCATAGCTTTGGTTGACAACGGCCTTCCGATTATCGTCATCGCCCCCTTTGATAAATACTTTGAAAAGACGCTTTCCAACATGCAGGAAACCATGGCAAGAGGCGGCGAAGTCATCTTTATCAGCAGCGCTAAAGGCGTGGAAACCAAGGTCGTTAAAGACTTCGCCAAAGCCGTCATCACCATGCCGGACATTGACGATTTCCTTTCTCCGCTCCTTTACGCTTTACCTTTGCAATTATTGGCATACAATACCTCTTTGTTAAGGGGCTTTGACATGGACCAGCCCCGCAATTTAGCGAAAAGCGTGACGGTAGAATGAAACTCGCATTAGTTATCTCTTTGATTTTTATAGCAATTTTGGGATTGCTGCTTTTCCTTGCTTTTAGCGATTCCCAAGGCGAGAGCACTTGCACCGAGCCCTTGACCGCTTGTGTCCAAGCATGTAAAAAGGACGACTTCATCAAAGGCGGCGCCTGCGTTTTCTCGTGCTCGTTTGCGAATGTAAAATGCCTCGCTTCATCATTATGGACAGATTAACATGACAATAGAAAAAGACCTTATCGACAGCTTTATAGGCGGCAAAGACATACCCGCCTACACGGACAAATACTTTAGCAAGACCCGCAAAATCTTAGAGCGCTTCGGCGATGAGCAAGTCACCTACGCCGTCTTTTTGCGCCGCCCCGTTTTATACGCCTGCGAAATAGCTATCCTTTGGCTGAAACAGCAAGCGCAAGAGCTTGGCTTTACCGTTGATGTAAAGGAAAACTATAAGACGGGCGATTGGGTAGGCGCAGGCGAACCGCTTTTTTATTACAGCGGCTCTTTCGCCCGCTTGGTCGAGCTTGAGACTTTGCTTTTGCAAAAGGTAGGCATGACCTGCGTTGCTGCCTATAACGCTTATGAAATGGCAAAGGCACTGCCGAATGTCGCCTTTTCCGCCATGGAAGCGCGCCATTGCACGGGCGCCGATATGATGCAGCTTGCGGCGTTTGCCGCCTTTGTCGGCTCGGAAGCGGCAAAAAGGGACTTTGACGCTATCGGCTTTGTCGGCACTTCAAACGACGCCACGATGAAGGTTTTCGGCAAAACCGAAGGTCTCGGCACAATGCCTCACGCGCTTATCGGCTACGCCGGCTCTACTTTAAAAGCGGCACAGCTTTACCACGAAACTTTCCCCGACGAGCCGCTTACGGTGCTTAACGACTACTTCGGCAGGGAAGTAACCGACAGCATAGAAGTATGTAAAGCCTTTCCCGACTTGGCAAAATCGGGCAGGCTCGCCTTTCGCACGGATACCCACGGCGGCAGGTTTGTTGAAGGTCTGGACACCAACAAATCCTATGCCGTGCTTGCCCGCCGCGCACCAAGAGCGATAAAAGACCTGCGCAAGGAAGACGAGCTTAAGTATCTTATCGGCACGGGCGTCTCTGCCGCCGCCATGTGGCACTTGCGCGAAAATCTGAACGAGGCAGGCTTCCCCAATGTGCGCCTTGTCGCCTCAAGCGGCTTTACGGTAAAGAAGTGCCAAGTTTTCGCAATCGCCAACGCTCCCGTCAACAACATCGGCACAGGCTCTTACCTGCCGGAAAACTGGCTCGACACCTATACCACCGCGGACATCGTGAGCTATGGCGGACAGCACAGGGTGAAGTTGGGGCGCGAGTTTCTGCTCGATAAACTTTAATTTTATCTCATTTTCCCTTCCCGAACTTATTGACAAAACAAATTAAAGCTGGTAAAGTTACTCCGCTTCGGCCGAAATAAAGGCCGTATTGTTAACAATAAAAGAGGCTTTGGAACAATGCTGAGACTTCGCCGCATCCCGTTAGAATACGGAAAAGAGAACATCATCTTTTTAAGCAAAAGGAACAAGCTTTTTTGCGCCGAGCATTGTTCATCTACCATGAAGGTTGAGGTTCACGGCGGCTCGACCCCCATATACGGCATGACCGCCATAGTCGACTCTGACACTATTTTAAAGCCCGACGAGCTGGGGCTTTCTCCCAACGCTTTTGAGAAAATCGGCATTCCCGAGGGGTCGGAAGTTTCGCTTATCCTTTCGTCTGCCCCGTCCAGCATTAACTCGCTTCGCCGCAAGATAAAGGGCGGAGTCTTGGGCGCAAAGGAATATAAATCGATTGTAAACGACATCACCTTGGGCCGCTATTCCAAGCTTGAGATAGCCGCATTGGAAGTCGCCGAATCCAGCTTCATCACTCCGCAAGAAGTATTCTTCATGTCCGAAGCCATTGCCGAGGAGCAGGAAAACCTTAAATGGCACAGGGACATTGTGGTTGACGAAGTGTCCATCGGCGGTGTCCCCGGCAATCAGGTCGGTCCTATTGTCTCGTCCATAGTAATCGGCGCGGGCATGTGCATGCCAAAGATTGCCAAGCGCTCTGCCTCTGACCCTTCCGGCGCGGTCGAGGTTATGGAAACCATGTGTGATGTTGACCTGGATAAAGGCGCAATCATGGGCATGGTTGAAGGCATCGGCGGCTGCATAGCTCTTTGCGGCGGCAAAATGTCCTTATCCCCGATTGACAACATTTTATTTGATGTCGAGCAATCTTTAGGCGTCGGCATGACTCAGCAAAAAGTTATCTCTATAATCTCGCAAGCCATTTCCGGCGGCATCACCCACTTGGTCGTGGACATTCCCGTCGGGCAAAGCTCCATCGTCCGCACCATGGGCGAGGCAATGCGGCTTAGGAAGCTGTTTGAATATGTCAGCGACATGGTCGGCATTGACGCCAATGTCGTCATCACGGACGGCAGCGAGCCGATAGGCAGGGGCATCGGTCCCGTGCTTGAAAGCCGCGACATTATGAGCGTTTTGCGCTGCAACGAGGACGCCCCCCGCGAATTGAGGGAAAAGGCGCTTTTCATCGCGGGCAGGGTGCTTGAGTTTGATCCGAAGCTTCGCGGCGGCCACGGCTATTACCGCGCGCAGGAAATCCTTGACTCGGGCCGCGCTCTTGAAATCATGAACCGCCTTGTTTACGCCCAGGGCAAAGGCACACCGAGCCCTCTCGGCACGCTCACCAGAGACATCACCGCCTCGACTTCGGGCGTCGTGGAAAGCATAGATTGCGCGCAAATCAACCGCATAGCGATGGTTGCCGGCGCTCCCCTTGATAAGGGCGCGGGCGTTGACCTGCTTGTAAAAGTCGGTGATGAAATCCAACAAGGAGAGATTCTTTATCGTATTCACGCCAGCCAGTCGATGGCATTTGCCTTCGCCGGCGGGCTTGCCGAAGGTAACTCGGGCTTTAAAATATCGTCCGATTTGTCCTCGGCGCTTGGTTAACGGCACACACTTTGATTTTGTATTTGATAAAAAATTATAAACTTATTAGGAGAAAAACAAATGAAATCTTATTCACCAGTAATATGTGTCCAAGACGTAAACGGCAACATGTATTTTAGCCTTAACAGCATTCCTGACGGCACGAAGCTCCCTTATGTCAATCTTGCGGACACGGACTTGACCGACATACCCGAAAAGTTCTTTAACTGCACGGTAGAAAAGCTCAATGTCGAAAACTCCGACATAGAAACGATTGAACATCTGCCGGGGCTGAAAGAAGTCTATTGCAAGGGCAGCAACCCTAAATACATTTCTCCTTACATTCCCGACAAAGCGATAAAAGGCCTGTCCGTGAAGAAAATCACCAGAGCCAAGGTTAATTACATGAATGAATACCGCCCGAATGTGGAAGTAAACAAGTATAGCATCGACAATCGCCATCTTGCCGCTTCTCAAAAGACCAACTCCCGCTAGGCCGTGACCGAGACCGAAGAAGGAGCAAAAGGAGAAGTGAGCAAATGCAATTTGCCGTTGATAACAAAAATACAAGGCTTTGCAAGGACATATTCGGCAACATCTATGATGTTTATCATATCCCCAAAGGCACGATTTTCCAAAATCTTGACCTGTCGGGCATGGATTTTGCCGAACTTCCCGCTTCGCTGGCTACATGCGCAGTATTAGGGAAGTTTAACTGTTCTTATTGCGTTAACCTTACTTCTCTTAAGAACCTTCCTCAAGGCTTTAAGGTGCTTGATTGCAGCAACTGCTGGAGCTTGACTTCGCTCAGAGGCATTCCCGAAAGCGTAAGCATGGTTATCTGTCACGATTGCCGTAGCTTGCCCACACTTATCGGCTTGCCCCCGAAGCTAAGGAATCTTGATTGCCGCGGCTGCCGGTCTCTTCCCGATTTTAACGGCTGTAACTCCGAGATGTTGGAAGAAGTCCTTTGCAGCAGCTGCTTTTCCATAAGCTCGCTCAGGGGTATTTTCTCCAAAAGACTAAGAAGGATTGACTTCGGCCTTCGCCCGCCTGTCAATCTTGTTGAGATTCCCGAGCATATTCCCAGCGAGGTGGTCTTGGGCATATCACCCGGCGAAATAGCCTTTCATAAGGCTTGCTGGGGGCTTAACCGAGAGCTGGAAAAGATTAAAGCCAAAACCATGGCTCTATTCACCAAAGGCGCGGAAAAAGTAAACGCTCGCTAGCCTGTAAAGTCTCGTTGAACGGGAAAATAATTTCCCTGAAAAGCGCAAGAATACGGGCGCAAAGATAGATATGGTTATAAATAACAAATAAGAAGCAAACAAATGCCGACCGAGTTAAAAAATATAGAAGACTTAAACCGCTATATCGCTCCCTTTATCATAAGCGTTGTTTACGGCGGTAAGAAGATTGCCCCCGTCACCGAAGCTCAGGTCAATGATAAAAACTTTGTCGCCCTGGAAAAAGATAAAGTAATAAAGACAATGACTTATCGCTGGATGGAAGAAAAGGTCCGCACCTATTTTACAAAAGACGAAGCCGCGCCTTTTTTAAAAAGGCTTACTGCCGCAGACGCCGCCGACGATGAGAATTGGATTAAAGCCAAGATAAAAAGGGGCGAAGCGGTTTACCGTTTTGACGGCCTTGAAGTCTCGCCCGAGTTTCTGGACGATTTGCAAAGCAAATTAAAGGACATAAACACCTATCTTTACTCTTGCGCCGCCATGCATTTGGATAAGGCTTTAGAGCAGAATAAGCCCGTCCGGCTTTCCGTTTTAAAGGAAAATCCCAAGCATGAGACCTTTACCCTTACTCTTGACGAGGCGCTTAAATGGCAAAAGCTGGTTGCCGAGCGCAAGCAAAAAGAAAGGCAGAAGGAGGCCCTTAAAGAAGGCACAAAGTTCATCATGGACCTTGGCGACGGCTTTAAAG
>JAEEGL014149872.1_pt1 | contig 25866 bp, 18 predicted proteins | sample 9134231 | NCBI WGS metagenome assembly JAEEGL01 (sample SAMN16246548, study PRJNA631951) | gut metagenome | biome: gut microbiome; feature: rumen; material: fiber-attached | host: Bos | place: Iran: Karaj | collected 2018-10 | reverse complement strand
TCAACAAGGTGACGGAACTTGTCGCTATCCAAAAACTCTATCAATTGAGCGAAGACGTATTTTGATTTGTTCATATGCAGCCATCTGTTTTGACTGCAAAGATACGAATTCAAATCGTCGCACCCTCAAAATTGCTTGTAAAAGACTGAATTTCAATTATTTCAAAGAGCGATTAGTCCACTTTAACGGGACAGTAGTGTTATTGAAAATAAGATGTTACGCAAATTGATAATTAGCTGTATCGCCATAATTACCAGCCATATAGACATAAAACCAATAGGTAAAAAATATAATTCCCCAGAAATACTCAACGGGAACTTGATATTGTCGAACACCTTGCTTTATCGGATAGTTATTTATCATATATGGAATAGATATACATGACATGAGGCGAAAATAGAAACTAATTCTGTCAAGTGGCTGAACTATTAATGCACAAAGAGAGAATACAAGATCTAGAATTGCCATTACAAAGAAGAACTTTAGCATAACATCTGGTATATATATTTTAATAATATATAAGATGTAAATTATTGTCAAGATCTTAACAATAACATTTGTCACACCCAATATTGGTTCAAAAGTATCCAATGCTGAAGTATATTTTAAATACTTTATGTCCACTAACTCATTATCAATAGTCCATATAATGAAATTCTCAAAATTCAACATAAAGAAGAAGAATAATACGCTTGCTCCTATATAATAATAATAATATTGACGTAAAGGATATTTTCGGATAAAAAAGAATACCATTGGATAAACCAAGGCTATCAGAGCTGTATTATGGAAACCTAAAGCTATCAACGATAAAATAATATATTTTAGTATTTTGTTCTCTTGCAAATAAGTAAAAGCTAGTAATGAAAAGGATAACGCAATGCTTTGCCTTACAATGCTCAAAGTATCTTGATAAAAAATCATATAAAATACAAACATGAAAAGCAATGGAGAGAGAGACTCTCGCCACTTCATTGCAGTGACATACAATGGAATAATAATAAGTATATGTATGCACAACAATAAAATACAAGACTGATCAGTCAACTGCGCCACAACAAAATTAAGGATCAAATACAAAAATTCCAAATCATCATTTAACTCTAAAAACTCCATAAAATTTTGACCTGAGGACACCAGCCTTTCAAATACCGGCAAAATATATACTTCTGTATCTACACCTATCGTCGAGTCACGGAAGCCTGCCAATAGTATTGGAGGCAATACGGCAATCAAGCTATAAAAAATACGTTGAGTCCAATCATCGTATCTAAGCTCAGCCTCTCTGACACCCATCAAAGAAATGGCAAATATGATAATATAGATAATCATGCTGTTTTGTAGATTTTCTGACGTCTTTCGACTAGTATCTCCAATGAATAATTATCCATAAACAGTCTATGAGCATACTGAGCCAATGCCTCATGTTACTTTTCATCTTTACGCTTATGTCAGAGGCATATCCCAAAAACAACGATAGTCCAGGTCTTTTGTCCGTTCTCCGATTTTCTTAGCTGGTACACCACCCACAATCTCATAGTCACCTACATCCTTTGTCACTACAGCACCCGCACACACTACAGCACCTTTACCGATATGGACATTTTGCAGAATGACAGCACCAACGCCAATCCATACATAGTCATCAATCGTGATTGGTAAAAACCTTCCTATAAAGTCTTTTGCCTGATGGTCATGGCTTCCTGTCATGATGTACACACCATGAGAGACTGACACGTTATTGCCTATTATCACATTGCCTCGGCAATCGAGGGTACATCCACGATTGATGTGACTGTAGGTTCCCATCGTAAATCTATTGGGATTCAACAGATAGTTTTTCTTCATGATAAAACTACCTTTTCCAATGCGGGCACCCCAAAGACGCAAGTACCACCTTCGGACACACCAGAATGGGATATGAGGAAGTATATCGTTGACGCAATATTCCAGGAAAAAAGCTTTCATCCAACTGAATAGCCAAGACTGTTTGAACATATAGATAAGGCTGCTATAAATAAATAGCCAAAGTTTTTTTACGCTGAAACCCGAAGAAGATGTAATCTTGTAATTATACCACCGATTACGGACAAAATGGTTGGAAATGCCCTCAAGTTCATAACACTCAATAACCGTATCCACCTTCTTAAACCGATAACCTTCAACGAATAATCTATGAATCATTTCCCAATCCAAACTATATCCGAGGTCTTTTCTGCTTACATCGAATTCATGCTGTTTTTGGACTGATGCCCTCACTAACGAAGAGCCATGGCGGTATACAGGCTCTAATTTCATCCTATTCACATCATCGGAAGCAGGAACGATATGAGACAGCTCTTTGGTGAACTCTATACTGTCGCCATATATGACATCTATTCCTTCTGTATCAATAGACAGTGCTTCCTTTATGGCATCACGACTAGCAAAGACATCACCTGCATTCAGGAAAATGATCCATTCGCCTGTAGCAGCCTTGATGCCCTTGTTCATCGCTTCATAGATACCACCATCTGGCTCTGACACAAAATAGGCAATCTTGTCCGTATACTTCCGTATAACATCAACTGTTCCGTCTTTACTACCACCGTCAATAACAATATATTCTATATCATCATACGACGGAGACAAAACGGATTGAATAGTCTTCTCAATCCCATGGATGGCATTATAGCAAACGGTTATGACTGATACTTTCATCTTATTTCCTCCATATTCCAGTAGCACTGTTATTCATGATTCTCCCAATCTGGATTCTCCCACATACAGCCTGCAACAAAACAACTACCGAAGGTATAATAACAATTCCAGGCAGTCCAAACCATCTGCATGAAAGAGCCATCAGAGGCCAAGCTACCAATGCAAAGGTCAGGTAGATAATCAGTTGGATCGTCACCGTACCTACACCATTAACCAGATACATGTAAATCTGTCCGAGATTAAAGAGAGAGACATAAATAGCAATGCTTATTGTCGTTGACAATTGTATCTGAATATCATCTCCTACCCAAATGCAATAGAAGGGATTGGCAAGTATGACCATTACTAATGTCGCAACGACAGATAAGAACCAGATGGCCTCCAGTTTTTTCATAGAGCCAGTCATCCACTGATAGTCTTTCTTTTGATAAGCATCGGTAAATGCTGACCAAAAGGGGGTAACGACAATCATAATAATGGTAGTCAGGATATTGAAATACTTAAAGGCAATATTATATTCTGTCACAGCATCCGGACCCAATTCACGGGAGATGATTATGTTCATCACCTGAAAGATAAATATCATACTCAGGCAGATGACGAAGAACTTTATTCCAAGTTTAGTGACACTGCTCACAAGGTACCTCCTATACGACAGGAGATGTGGCGCAAATTCTCTATACCGAGTAAATCTGAAGGCATAAATGGAGACGAGAAACACAACCAGCATCGGAATGCCAGAATAATAAAGAGCCAGATTAAATAGACTTCCCTCTGATGTCAGGGTCAGAATATAGACAACCACCAAAGAAAAGAATTGTCCTGCTGCACCTAATATGGAAGAAAAACCAGGCTTCTGGTCTGCAGTAAGAATAGCGTTGAAGAGATTAACCACCAGACTAATACAGAAAAAGAAAGCGACAATGCCAAATACCTGCCTAAGCTCATCTGCATAGGAAACATCAACATTTAAGATGGAAGTCCAATTGACAAACTGATTGACAAAGGTTATTCCAAGATACAGGACCAACATGACAACGCTTAAGGTAAAGTAGGTTGTACTCACATATTGCCTCGCCAATTCCATATCACCCTTTGCTTTTGCCTCAGCAAACTTGTTCCTTAGTCCGTTGCCAAGACCAAAATCAAAGAGTAGAATCCAACCAATGATAGAAGAAAGGGTAAGCCAAATGCCATATCTAGTCGGATTAACATAGTTTATTGTTATAGGCACGAGGAGCAAAGAACAAACCATGGATATCCCTCTTGCGATAAAGGATATCATGATGTTCCTCGCAGCCTCTTTTGATCGGCCTGAAGAATGTGAGTATTTTTCCGTTATGAAATTGAAAGGACTAATCATGACAAAAAACTATATGACGTTCCTCAACTTCTGATAATGGAACCGATTCGCTGTCCGATACAGCCAATAGAAACGGCTCTTGATGATTTTCTTCGCCTTCATTTTCCAGCCGCCACGTCGCCAGCTTTGGTCAAACCAATGAATCAAGACCGATTCACGGTCAAGTGACCTGCGGGTGGCAAAAATGTTGCTCTTATAGATGGTGATACCAGGTTCAAGATGCTGTGTCTCATCCACATATCGGATTCCGTATTTCTCAAGCATCCGGATCAGCATGATATCCATCGTGAAGATGTTGTAGGAACCGTCAGACTTGACAAACGCCCTCTGTCCATTTTCATATAATGTTGTCAGACAGTGCTCAATGAAAGGATGGTGCGCCTCACTATACATGAAACCAGCCTGTACCTGAAACCAGCGATAGCGCTTGCCCGTCAGCATGTTATAGCCATCTTCACTGACGTAGTCCATCTCATGAGTATGGATATGATGATTAGTAAAGCCTGAGACAAAGCTGCTTGTCAGATATCCGTCTATCGGCTTGATGAGTTCCACATCCACATCCATATAGACCCCACCATATTCGTACAACACTTTCAGTCGGATAAAGTCGGCAGCAAAAGCATACAGCCCATGCCTGACAGCCTCCTTCACCCAAGGGTACTGATCAATGGGGAAGGATGATTCATCCCATCTGATGATCTCGTAGTCAGGACAGAACCGTTTCCAACTCTTCAGACAGCTTTGTACTGACGATGGCAACGGCTTCCCGCCTAACCAACAAAAATGAATCTTCTTGATCACTATCCTTAATGATTCAGCACGATACAGGGAGATGACTGGCGATGGTCGCTGTTGATCATCCCTAGTCTCTCTACTGCAGCCTTGGTGGTCTTTCCTGCACGGCAGACGAAACAGGTCACGTCAGCCAGACCGTCGATCAGGCTTTCGTTGCCAGGATCCATCTCCGGACCATCCAGGATAATAATATCGTATGATTCCTTCAGACTGGCTAACGACTGGCGAAGATCCTTATGGGCCAGCAGGTCGGCAGGATGAACAGCATCTGTGCTCCCTGCAGGAAGGACGTCAAGAAGATGGCGACAGATGGTCTTCTCTCCCATCCTGGTGAAGGCTTCCGCCAGATGGGTAGCACAGAAGGTCTTACCGTCTCCCTTATTGGCAGAGGTAACCAAGATGGTTTTCTTCCCCTCTCCCAACAGCTGCAGGATATGATTGCGGACGAGTCGGAAGGCATCGTCAGCATCACCTTGTCCCAAAGCAGGAATCGTTCCTGCCAGCGGAAGCGTTGTCGTCACCTTCAGGTCGATCTCCGAGTCGATTTGCTTCTTCGTTGTTCTTCTAGTGAAGAAGACGACATACGGAATCAGCAGACCGAGAATCAGCGACAGAAACAAGGCGACCTTTGTTTTAGGCTTTACTTTCGTAAGAGCCTGCGTTTCATCAATCAATTTGCCTTTGTCTGTTGTATTTGCCAGTTCCATGGCCATTTCTTCCCGTTTCTGCAACAAGGAGACAAAGACACCTTGCTTGATGGTCCTCTGACGGCTCACGTCTGTCATCACACGCTCTTGCTCAGGTACATCCCCCACCCTGCTCAGATACTTATTGTATTCCCGTTCTAAAGCAGTCCTTTGCATCATCAGCGCTTCCTTGTTCCGTAAGATAGCGGTCTGGATGGCGGGATGCAACTCTGTTATCATCTGTTTGTTCTGGGTGACTTGTAACGACTGCTCTGTCATGCTTTTCAACATCTTCTTACGCTCGTTGACCAACTGGTTGTGGCGGCCGATGAGAGGAATGGAGTCACGACCGTTGCCTATGATAGTCACAGGTATCAGTTCATACATGTTCGCAGAGTTGTTCACATACTCACTCAGATAATCAAGCATTTGCTGTTGGATGCCGATATTCACAATCTGACTCTCGTAGGTGCTTTTCTTCTTCATGACTTCCTCGGCATCTACTCTCGCGTCTGTCACCTGATACTGTTTCTTGACCTTTTCCCAGTCTGCATCCTTCAGGTTCAGTTCGTCGTCAATCATGGCAAGTCTGCCATTGATAAATGCCTCGTTCTTAGCAGCCTCCTCCTGTCTGTCCTGATTGGAACGGTCATTATAATGTGCCACCAGACTGTTCACGAAGTCGACGCCTCTCGTAACATGCTCATCCTGAAGACTGATCTGGATAATCGAGGTTGCCTTCTTCGAGGCCGAGCCAATCGTCAGGCGGTTGACAAACTTCTTGGCTGCCATCATGGGCGGAATAACCGTCACCTTCAGCCGATAGTCCTTCTCGAAGGGTTTTCGGTCATCATCCGTCGGTAAAATATTCTCCGTAAAGGTCAGGTCACCAATCTCCGTATGTATGACAGCAGGCAGTTTAGCAAAGCTCTGTGCGGTGATCTCGGCCTTTTTCTTGTTCTTCTTAAGCACACCCTCAAAGGTAAAGCCCGCTTCGCTCTTATCGATGGTCATACGGATGCTGTAAGTCTTCAATCCCTCGTTCATAGCGTGAAGACACTCCTTGCTGACCGTCACGTTGACTGGCGTGTTCTTATAGAGCAGACGACTCTTAAGATTCTTCTGAAGACGGATCTCGGTATACAGGCCTAGGTCCTCTACCACATCCTTCGCCAACAGTTTGGTCTTTAAGATCTCCTTCTCACTCTCTGATCCTAAAGAGCGGCCTAGGTTTAAGCTACTGCTCAGACTCGACGGCAACTGACTCAGCAGGGCCGCGTTGGCACTGGAAAGACTACTACTGTTACTCTGTCTGCGATCGATGAGCATCATCTTTCCCACGATGTTATATGCAGGGCGGGTGAAATAGACATAAGCCACAGCGAGGAACAGGCACATGACGACAGACAGGGCGTACCAATTCTTATGGGTGGTGAAGATCGTCCACAGATATTTCATGTCGAAGACGGAATAGGATTTCTTTTCCCGCATGGCAGAAGATCTCATCTGTTTTTCCATATCTTTAAAACCTTTTTATTTTCTTAAAATGGACACTAACAGCGTAGCCACCGACACCAAGACACTTGTGGCCGACAGCCAGAGGGTCGTCATACTGCCGATGGTAGAATTTTGAGCCTTGATTTTATTCGGCTCCACATAGAGGATGTCGTTCTGCTGCAGATAGTAATAAGGTGAATTCACAATGTTGGCATCGTTCAGGTTCAACGTGTGATAACTCTTGTTTCCGTCACAGTCCTCTCGAATGAGAGTCACATTTTGACGGAGACCGTAGATGGTCAGGTCTCCAGCCCTTGACAAGGCTTCAAGCACATTAATCTTCTCCCGCTCCACCGTAAAGGTGCCAGGATGATTAACCTCTCCCAACACGGAAATGGAAAAACTCGACATCCTGACAGTAACCACCGGACTCTGCGACTCTGCCAGATAGGGGGTGATCTTCTCCGTAATCAGTTTCTCTGCCTCGGTCTTTGTCAGTCCACCAACCTTCACCTGGCCAACGACGGGGAAGTTAATCATACCCTCATTATCCACGAGATAGGTCTGCAACTGGGTCTGCGAAGTAGGCGTCACTAGGTTGAACTGCTTGGCGGCCTCTGGCGTCGTGGTGTTAACCGTGATGGTCAGCACGTCCTTCGGCATGATACGGGCATCCACCAGATAGCCCTTAATGGCTTTTTCCAATGCTTCGCGGTTCTGGAAATAAGTCACGTTCTTGGGAGCAGCACACGATGTCAGCAGACAAACGGCCGCAACTGCCAAGAATAATAGGATATGATTCTTTTTCATACGTTATGATTTTTAATTTGCAAGTGAAGACAAAAGGAAAGGGTCACCCTGTTTCTGCAGGGTGGCTGACATACGTAGTTCAATGCCCTTTACTTTCATAATGCACTGATTCCCAGCAACATTACGCATTTCAAACATTGATATGGCATAAATAACGCTACAAAGGTAGTAAAAAGTTAAGAATTATGAGTTAATAATTAAGAAAAAATCTTCAATTCTTCACTTTTTCATTATTCACTTATCCCCCGTTACCGCCTTCAGACTCCGCAGAATAGTGCCGTAGACTTCCGTGGCTAGTGCCAAGGGTTTTTCGGCATACCAGGTGGCATTCAGTTTCTCGCCTGAGGAGAACTCCATATAAACACGATACGACGTGCCGCCAGTCATCTGCTCATCGACATTGTAGCCGTTTAGCACGAAGACATCCTTTTCACGCAAGATGCGATTCAGTTCACTGACGTCCTGTTCTGTAGCGTGGTATTCGGTCTTCTTCACGTCTACTCCCCTATCCTCACAGAAGACAACCTTGGGTTCAGTTCCTTCGTCGGCTATCAGTTCGTAATAACTATGCCGTATCTCACCCACCGGTAGTCCGTAATTGGTATAAGCACAGCTGCAATAGGTCATCTTGCCTTCAGGGAAGTTAGGGACCACCTGATACTTTTTGGTGAGTGAGGTGAAAAAGCCTAGGACTGTCCCCACAGCATTCTTAACCTCTTCCTGCGGATATAAGTGAGTCCATCGGGCTTGGTAGACCTCACCATTATCGTATGTCAGGGACATGCGATTCTCTGGGACATTGTCAGAATAACTCCTTCCACAGTAGCCGTCTATCTTATACACTTCTTCCCCGATGATCAGCTCCTGCAGTTCCTTTACATCATCCTCCGAGACGATGTATTTCTTCTCTTTATGGCCGCCTGGTGTAGAACTGTTCTCGCCAATGACCAATACGGGAGCCTGTCCCTTCTGAACCTGGAGATACTCATATTCCTCTTTTGTGCCAGGAAGCGTTGGTGTACGCGCCCAGCTACAAGTGACAAGGTTGCCCGTTGGGGGCATGATTCGCATGACAGCGTCTTTGACAAAGACCTCAAGCTCGTGGAAAGCCTTATACTGTTCATCACTTAGATCCTTGGCGTCGCAGCTAATGGTCTTGTCTTCAAATACGATGGAGAAGTTCTCCTGTTCCGGGTCCGATGTCTCCTGTTTCGTCTTCTTCCTTTTCTTGACAGCATAGAGCTTTTTCTCTTTGATGATATCTGTAGCCATACGGAATACATCCTCACTGACCTCTGCCGCATCACCATCATCGTTTAAGAGGATTCGCTCGTATATGTTCAGTTTCCCCTTCCCCTCGTTCCAATCCAGGCAGAATGTCGATTGGTGTGGAATTTCAAGATTTTCGATTGTGTGGGAATAAGAAATCAGCCTGCCCTTTGGCGCTTTCTGAGCATACAAGCCCAGGGTTATCATACTTAAAGCCATCATCATTTTCAGTCTCATAACTTATTAATTTAATGATTTCGCAATTCGAATGCAAATATACAAAAAAAGAGGGGAAAAAAGAAAAAAACGAGAAAAAAAGTTACTAATGCCTGTTTACACTGTTACCTTTGGCTGACAAAAACCTACCCCAACGTTTGGTAGATTCAATTATTTATGCTATATTTGCATCCAGAAAACAGAACAATAAAAAGATAGCGAATATGAGGAATTGGGTTTGTCTGGTGTTCATCTTTACGTTCATTTTCGCTATGGCAGAAGGAACGGAGGAAGGGCGGCAATACTGCTCTGGCACACTACCCATCATGTTCATTCATTCGGATACACTTATAGTCAATAGAGAGGATTACATCAATGCGACCTGCTATATCGATGCGCTTGGACAAGACGGCTATGAATCTATGGGTTCTGCCGAGTCTCCTATACCACTGCAGATAAAAGGTCGTGGTAATTACACTTGGAAAGTATTTGACAAAAAACCCTACCGTCTAAAATTCAATGAGGAAGTGAGACCTTTGGGAATGAAAGAGAACCGCCATTTTACCCTGCTGTCGCATCCAGATGACGATTTGGCATTCCTTCGTAATACTGTGGGTTTCGAACTGAGCCGACTGATTGGGATGTCATATACTCCAGCACAAGAGCCTGTGGAGGTTGTCCTCAACGGTGACTATATCGGACTCTATATGCTGACAGAGAAGATCCATGTAGGCAAGAATCGCGTAGAGATCAAAAAGCAGGATGATCTCGCTACCGATCAAGAGGAAATAACAGGCGGATGGCTGATAGAAATCGACAACTACCAAGAGGCAGGGCAAATCCAACTTTCAGACAGCAAGGAGGAGGATCTGAGGTTCACGGTGCATTCTCCTGGAATCATGTCTGACGAGCAGTATCATTATATATCTGAATTTCTAAAAAATACCGACAAAGCGGCATCCTCATCTGACGAGTCATGTCATGCATGGGAAGACTATATTGACATGGACACACTGGCACGCTATTATATTGTAAGGGAGATTGTCGATGATGCAGAATCGTTTCGTGGCAGTTGTTTCATTCATAAGGAGAGGAAGCATGGAGAGAAAGATACAAAGCTAATCTTCGGCCCTGTGTGGGACTTTGGGTTTTCCTTCCAACGAGGGCATGACAACTTCATCTGGGAATACCCGCCTTATGGTGCCATCTGGATAGGAGATATCTACAAGTCCCAGAGGTTTCAGGATTGTGTCAAGGATATATGGCGGCATTTCCTTGCCACGCAATATCCCAAGTTAAATCAGGCCATTGACGATTTCGTTGATCGCATCCGACATGCCTATGACAGCAACATGGCCAGATGGCCACAGTCTAACACAGGCCCTATCGACAGCAGAAAACAGCTGATGAAAAAATGTCTCGCTGAGAAAGTCAAGTTTCTGACCAAAGAATGGGGACCTCAGTGAGAAATAAAAATCATCTTTCTTGGTGATTCAGAAGAATTGTTGTATTTTTGCAGTCTGAAATTGAAGATTAGTGCTCATGTTGAAAAAGAATATCAAACAGTTTATTCACGATCGCACCTTTAATACGTATAGCAAGCTGTCCTTCTGTCTTGCCAGATGGTATCCGTTCTTTGGAAAAGCCGATGAAGATGATCAGTGTGAGATGCTTATACTGACAGTTGCATTCAATAACGAACAACTTATCGAACGACAGATTGAACTAATCAGAGATAACATCAAGGATGAAGACTATCTTTATATGGTGGTAGACAATTCCACGAACAAGCAGAAACGTCTGGCCATTAAGCAGATATGCCATAAATACGGGATATCTTACATAGCAGTCCCGAAAACCATCTGTTTTCTGACAAGACACCAGTGTGCCGTCTCTCACGGAGCCGCCCTTAACTGGATATACTACCACTTCCTGCGGAAAATGAAGCCCAAGCGCTTTGCCTTGATAGACCACGATATCTTCCCTGTAAAACCATACAATATGACCTCAGCATTAGGTGAGAAAGACTTTTATGGTGTTTTGCGCTCCAGTGGTGATGAATGGTATTTATGGCCAGGATGGTGCATCTTTAATTTTGCAAAATTCACCACTAATCCCAATTTCGAGCCAATATATACCAAAAAGAACTTCTTAGACACTGGTGGAAGCAATTATCCCCGCTATTATTACAAATATAACATGCAGGACATCCTGTTTCCCGTTGTAAAGACATGGCGTTACAAGAAAACAGAAGGATTAAACAGACATTGTGACATTCTCCATAGCGATTATATTCAAACTGTCGGCGATTCATGGCTCCACATCATCAACGGCTCCAACTATGCCAATATTTCAGGGAAAGAAGATATGATTAACCAAGTTCTTTCCGATATTGAACAATTTTGGGACGACATACACACAACGGCCAATGCAGACGAGAGCAAGAATAAAAACGATTTATTCGAAATAACAGAATAAAGGGGCAGCGGATTTTGGAGTCAGCGGATTTTGCAATCTAAATATTGGAATCATGCAATAAAAAAAGTATGCAGAATCTGCATACTTTCTCTTGGAATAAAGTTGAGACCTTAAAGAGAATCTCCACCCTCTTCATCATGGGTACCTGTTTCTGCACCAGATGTTTCTTCTGTTTGAAGTACAACAGGCTCGTCCAACTCTAACTCTTCCATTTCAGGAGAAAAATACTTCTTTTTCATTTCAATAATATTTTAAACGTTTAAAAATAAATAATAATCTCTTATAGTTGCGAAATCTATTTCGCGCTGCAAATTTAAGAATAAATCCCGAAACAACCAAATGTTTCGGGATTTATTTTATAATTAATCATGATTTTGTATAAATCCAATCACTTAACAACAACTTTTTTGCCATTCTTGATGTAAAGACCCTTCCTAGTCGGAGTATCGATACGCTGACCCTTCAAGTTGTACCAGACATCGTTGTCAATTTCCGAATCAACACGGCTAATAGCTGTCGTTCCGTCATCCTCGCCACCAACGCTTTGGATCAAATAGAGACTTATCATCTCGTCTGTCTGGAATAATGACAAGCTTTCGGGAATGTCAGACACACCACGAGTTGCGTTGGCAAAAGAGGTCATAGACTTAGGCACAGGAAGCCAGCTACCATTCGCAGAAATCTTCGTGCCTTGCGTAGAAGCCAAGTAGTAACCAACTTCTTCATTGACAACTGACAAATAATAATTCACGATATCATCCTCAATCTGCATAATCGTCTTATCCTCCAAAGTACCCTCGAACATATTGGCATAGCACTGCTGGAGAGAAGCAGTCTTGACATCATAATCTTTCTTCTCGGCAGGAGCCATCAGCAGAACACCAAGTCCCTTTGGAACCTGTTTAATACGAGTCAGGCGAACAATTCCTTTCTTTGTATAGCCAGAAGCTATATATGCTTTCAAACCTTCTACCTCAGAGAAGTCAAGGCTCTGAGAAGGACAATAACTCTTCATGCCGTACTTATTCATGGCTATCTTCACTGTACTGCCAGCTTCACCTGATGCCTCAATCGTAGTAGGCAGAGGTAAGTAACCACCACCAGCCTTTATACTAGAACCCGTTTCCTTAGCAAAATAGAAACCAACTTCTTTGCCCGAAGGCTTTGATAAAATATAGTTTGTCACATTGTCACCACCATCCTTTGAAACAGTTGTAGCTTCCTTACAGCCAACGAGCATATTCTTATAAATAGCCTTGCTTTCTTCAACAACAGGAACAGGATATGTACCCTCGTCACCCATCAGAAGTACAGCTTCACCAGCAGGAACGTCGAATACACGAGTCAGCCAGATAACGCCACTACTCTTGTCATGACCTGAAACAATGTATGCCTTTACTTCTGCAACATCGCTGAAATCAAGATTCTTACTGCTACAGAGAATTGCCTGACCAGCAGCAGAAATCGTTACAGGCTCCGTCGTTGTAACATTGATGGAAACTGTTCCATCTGTAACATTCTCAGGCTGTTTTCCTTCAGGATCCACAAGCACAATGCCAGCAACAGAACCATTACCAGATGTTGCAGTCTCTGTTGCCTCGAATGTCAGAGACAGAACTTCAGCTTCGCCAAGTTTATTATTATCTTTGGCGTATGACAGCACACGATACTTGCCATCAACTGATCCATAGGTAATCTCGCGAGAATCACCCTTACTCTTAAAGGCAGCACTTTTCAGGCTAACACCTGTAGGCAGCGCAACATCAAACTGGAAAGCAGTGTAGTCGGTACCATTTGCAATAGTAACATCTACGCTCTTCTCAGAACCAGGAATAATGTTCACTGTTGGAATAGTAATACTACTTTGTGCATGAGCCATGAAACAGCCCATTGCCACAATTACTGAGATAAAGAATCTTTTCATACTTATTATTTTATTATGATTAATATTTTAAATTTCAAACTATTTGGGTGCAAATATACATATTATTTCTGAAAGATACAAGTATTTTAGCTAGAAATTTCACTATGGGCTCACTAATTTTTATATTTTTTCACAAATTCAACGATATCAGCGACATCTACCTTGTTGTCGTTGTTCAAGTCAGCCTTCTTTTCATACTCTCCAGCCATGATATATCCGACAATGGCGTTGAGGTCTTCGTCATCGAACTCATTGTCATCATTGATATCACCAGGCCCTCCACCTCTCTGCGTGATCTTCGGGAAATTCTTCCAGCCTGTAGTATTCTCATACGTTTCCCTACAGCCTGCAGGCACAGAGAGGACGGTCTCACTATTTAAAGTACCGAACACATTATCTGCAATAGCAAACGGACTAGTGATATCAGACACCACTGTATTAAAATTATGGATATTTGCAAAGGCTTTGTCACCGATACTCGTTAGCGAAGCCGGCAGCTCTAAAGACACCAAACAGAAGCAGCATTCAAAAGCACTGGCTCCAATATGCTTCACGCCTTCTGGAATAACTACTTGCGTAAACGTAAACGAATAAGCTCCATAGAATGCATAGTCGCCAATCTCCTCCACACCAGGCTGAATGGTTAACGACTTCATGGCTACGTAGATAAAAGCCTCTTCAGCAATCTTCTTGACATTGTACGTCTTCTCATCTACCGAAATCGTAGAAGGTATGATGACATCCTTATTAGCCAAGGCTGTCTCGTCTCCTTTCTTGACAATAGCAACATCCTCTCCTGTGACATAAGTATATGTTATGTCATTCTGAGTGGTTTCCTTTAGCTCTCCCTGATAGATATCTGGGAACTCTTTCCACACATCGGCTGCGGTATAATCATCCTTCATGCCAATAGGGACAAACAAACTGGCTTCGGAGAACTCCTCGACAACCTCACCTTCGACTTCATCCTCGACGATGAAGACACTTCTGTCTATGGCACATGGACTTGCCATGGCGGTCTGCACTGTCTGAAGACTTCTATTATTCGCAAAAGCATAATCACCTATACTCTGCAATGTAGAAGGCAATGAGAGTGTCTTCAAATAAAAACAATACATAAAAGCACCTTCTCCAATATGGTTCACACCCTCGGGAATGTTTAACTCTGTCAGCCTAAAACAATTATATATAGCATAATTTCCTATCGATTCCACTGTCGATGGGATGGTCAACTTTGCCATTGAAGAACAACCAGAGAAAGCACCGTCAGCTATTTCCGTCACGGTATACGTATTACCGTTATAAGGAAAGGAGGCAGGAATCGAAACATCTACAGGAGAATCCAATGGTAGCTCATTTCCTATGACTTTTGCTTTCTTGGTACCTGAATGGCATACATATTTAATATTATTAAGGGTCGTTTCGTAAGAAGCATAAATGGCAACCGTCGCTGTCTCTAACGCAGTATCGGATGACCCGTCTGTGACCTTCAAGGTATAGGTTCCAGACTTTGTTGGCGTGTAAGATAAAACAATATCGCCAGATTCGCCTATATCGATCCTTCTTGTTGTTGTCGCAACATGAGACCACGCGGCCTCACCCTCCTTAGCCCACAGCCTGACAACCTGCTCATAGGTCTCACCATTATTGGTCACATTGACTGTCACATCCAGCGCATTCCCTGTTGATGGATATTCAGGAACATTGATGCTATTCACCTTGAATGAAGGTTGCACCTGACGGATGGTCAGAGTAGTTTCCGTCACTTCCGCCACGAGGAATGCTGTCCGTTCGCTGGTGTAAGGGGCAGGATTCCAATAAGGGTCACAAAGACTCCACGCATCATCCTCTGTGTATCTGTAGACCTGACAGACCTCATATTTCCCCGTTGGTATTCCTGTACCAAAGGTTGCTTCTGTATTTGTATAATAGCCAGTTTTACCAGCACCAATAGTATATGACTTGCTATTCACAACAAACTTATCCTGTCCATTCTGGCAGAGTGCCCACCCCACCAAGACATCTGAATTCTCGGTAGGCTCAATATTATAATTAATATAGAAGGCCCCATTGAGTTGTACACCAGTAAAATCACTACTTATACTAGTACGATTATATGTTTCAGTAGCCATTTTACTGATGTTACTTTTTATTTGTGGCGTCAACACTTCCTCACTGCTACCTGGCTTCACTCCAAACAGCGCACTCTGATCGAACTGGAAGGCACTGTTGGCGCCACCTGCACCCTGAATCTTGGGATCAGCCAGTGACAGTACGAAATAGTCGTCACTCATGCCTCCCCAGCCCCAGTTCATGTGGAAGAGGCCGTTGCCATCGTAACCGTCGATGATGAACTCATGACCACCAATTTCCGCCTTTCCAGAATAAAGCACAGGACGTCCGGCAGCCAACTCCGCATAAATCATGTCTTCCCATTGACTGGTGGAATAAGGATCACGGTATAACTCACGGATATTCTTGCTATAACCAAACACCTTTGCCAAAACTCTGGAAGAAACAGAGGCTTCTGATCCTTCCATATCATAGTCCATTCCAACAGCCTGACCGCAATAGCGGAACAGTTCGGCGATGGCCTCTACGGTTTCACCCTCCTCATTACCATTATATGTCTCTTTCATCTGAGTCCACTTGAAGGTCGTCCCCTCCAATGCATCCATGGTCCAACCGTGTGAATCCGTGTTATACCCATCAATAGCCGGACAGGTTGCAGGGTATTGCCAAAAGTACATGATCTGCGCCATCGCAGTGGCTACACAGCCCGTAACACAGATATTACTAACGCTGTATACGCCTTTATCATCAGTGGCGAAACCTGCATCCTCTCTTTCCCTGCCTTGATCATCAGGACACCACATATTATATGGAAAGCCCTGATCCCACTTCGTTTTAATCAGCGGTTCAATGGCTGCCTTAGGCTCTCCTGCCCCACGTGTCTTGACTGTCTTTACGGGCTTCACCGATGTGCCCAAAGCCTTTATCTGACGGACATAGCCGTCAAGCCACCACTTCAGGTTCTCAGGCAAACGGTCCATATCAAGGTTTCCCGTTCTGGAATAACCCAGAATTTCGGTAGTACGGTCATCGCCAGAGACAATCACATAACCACCGCCGTTGTCGGCATTAAACACATAGAAAGCATCGGATGATGTTTCTCCACGGGTTGAAGCCACGGACTTACTCTCCACGAAGTGCTTTCCAGGCATAAAAGACTGTGCTTTCATTAAAGCCTCACTCTTACTGACGCTCTCTGCATTCATCGTCTGGTAAGCCAAAAAGCCACACAATATCAGTATAAATCTTCTCATATTCAGATTGCTTTATAGTTATATGCTGCAAAGATAGGGAATAATCCTGAAACTTCCAAATAAAACGCTCATATTTTTCTTCAGGAACGCAAAAAAAGGAGAGACCTTGCAGCCTCTCCTTATATATATAAATAGGTGTAATTCTTTTTTAGAAGAACAGATAGCGATTGTCGACGACGTTGGCTTTCTGATAGAGTTCCTGGAGAAAACGGCCTGCGGCCTGCTGGGCACGCTGGCCGAGACTCTTCTCAACAGCCTTGGCATCAAAGGTAGCACCTTCGCGCTGAGCCTTCTTGATGACACGGAAGAGATAAGCACCACCATTACCTTTGATAAGGGCCTTGCTGAAGTCGCCCTGCTTGAGGGATGCCACAGCACCTGCCAGAGCGGGCTCGCTGGAACCAGTTGCCTGTACGAAGACAGGAGCAGAGAAGGTAATCTGATTCACAGAGTCGATACGGGCACCCTTGGCCTTGGCGGCGGCGATGTCAGCAACGCCAGCGAACTTAGCCTTGATCTGCTCGAACTTCTTGTCGCGGATAACTTCCTGCTTCACCATGTCCTGAACGTCGTTGAGAGAACGATAGCCCACAGGGTGAACCTTCGTAAGAGCCACCACGAGGAGATTGTCGTTGCTGCCACACTCATAGAGCGGGCTGACCTGACCTTCCTTGGCATCGAAGATCCATTTCATGGCCTCACGGGTGGCACGGATGCCTACCACATTGTGCTCAGAGTTGAACATATCCTTACGCTCCTGAACCTGATAGCCGAACTTAGCAGCATTCTTCTCAAGATCCTCGATGGTCTTGTTCTCGCTCACATACTGGCTGAACTTGTTGTAAGCGTCAGAGTAAGTGGCCTTGGAGAAATCGATGGTGTGCTTGACGAGAGCCACATCATACTTATCGACCATTGCTTTACGGGCTGTCACCTGAATCACGATATTTCCCTGAGTGAACTCGAGATTCTTCACATCGTTGACAGCAAGGGTGTTGATGCTGTTGAGGTAATTTTTCGACTCCTCGTCCATGGTGTTGGAGTTCTCATACATAGCAGAGGTAAGCCACTGCTTGTCGCCTGTCTGACCGTACTTCTGGGCCAGTTCCTCGAAGTTGGCACCACCCTTGAGGGCTGTGTAGATACTGTCTGCCGTCTTACGGGCCTCGTCGATAGTAGCACCACCCACCTGAATCTGACGATACTCGATAGAGTCAGGCATCTGGACCTTGGAAAGGAGTTTCACGACGTTAAGAGTGTTATCAGACTTCGTCTCGAAGGGACCCATGGTCTGACCTACAGACATAGAGTCGAGCTTGGCTGCAATGTCAGAGGGATAAGCGCGCTTCGTGGCTGCGATGCCAGTATAGGAGAACTGTGACTGGGCCTTACGCACCACCTCAGCGGGACTGGCACCACTCTGCAGTTTCTCAGCGGCCTCCTTCATGGTAGCCATGAGTGCCTGACGGTCAGCAGCAGAAGCTAAAACCTGGAAAGAGACATACTTGATATCGCGGGTCTCGGCCATCTGCTTGAACAACTCCTTCTTGGACTCATACATAGCCTTGAGGTCTGACTCAGAAACCTGCACATCGTTGTCGTTGACAGAGGTATAGGCGATGGAAGCCAGTTCCACATCGGTCTCCTGATTCTGAGCGTCGAAAGCCATCTTGGCTGAGACGGGGTTAGAGATCAGGCTGTTACCGATAAGTGCCTGGTACTTCTGGGCGAGCGTCTGCTGACGGAGCTGCTTCTCGATGAACTGCCAGTACTGATAAATCTTCTGATACGACTCAGCCACCTGAGGGTTAGAGCCGTTCTTCTTATAATCGGCCAAGAACTTGGTGAGCATAGTCACGTCGAAACGACCCGTCTGCTGGTTCACGAAGGGTGAACGCAGAAGCATGGGGTTCGTACCCTCTTTCATGATGTTCTGCAGTTCCTCGTCGGTGACCGTAAGGCCTACCTTACCGGCCTCGCTAGCAATGATCTGCTCATTAACGTAAGAGTTCCATACCTCGTCCTTGAGGTTGTTGAGCTGCTCCTCGCTGAGGTTCTCAATACCCTGCGTCATCTTAAGTACTTCCTGGTACTCGTCGACCAAGGCCTGATACTCCTGTACGTTGATCTTGTTACCTAACACTTCGCCAATCTGCTGACGCTGCTGGTTCTTCGTTGCTTCACAAGAACGGAAAGCCTCTTCAGCGATGAAGGCGAAAAGGCCAAGGCCGATGATAATCACCAGGGCCACGCCTCTTTTTCTGATTTTTCCTAATGCTGCCATAATGTTATTTACGATTTACTTTTTTTCGATTTATATGTTAGCGATTTACGCTTTTTCGCAATCAGCGTGCAAAATTACGACTTTTCTTTGAAACAAGCAAATTTTAACCAAGAATTTCACTTATTCTAATACTTTTAATCGTACAAGCTCGATTTTAGTCGCTGTGTTTTTGACGATCTTGAACTCGTAGTGGTCGAATTTAACCACCTCGTTGAGCTTGGGGAACGACTGGTAGACATGAAGAATGAGGCCTCCAAGGGTCATATATTCATCGCTCTCAGGAAGCTCAAGGTCGAAGAGCTCATTGATCTTACTGATCTCCAGTCGTGCGGAGAGGATGTATTCGTTGTCAGAGAGCTGCTTGGCCACATGGTTCGAGTTGTCGTGCTCGTCCTCTATTTCACCCGTGATCTCCTCCATAATATCTTCGAGAGACACGAGACCACTGGTACCACCAAACTCATCAACAACTATGGCCAAAGAGCGTTTCTGTTGCATGAGCTGCTTCATCAGGCGTGAGGCCAGCATCGTCTCTGGGACAAAACTGATCTCACGGATCAGTTGAGAGTTGACAGTTGAGAGTTGACAGTTGACAGTTTTTGAGGCATCAAGACGGAACATGTCGGAGGAGTGGATATAGCCGATGATGTGGTCGATATCCTCATGATAGACGATGATTTTGCTGTGACCACTCTCAATGAAAGTCTGTTTGAGTTCCTCGATGGTGGCCGTATCTTCGACGGCATCCATCTCCGTACGGGGCACCATACAGTCGCGCACCTTCGTCTCGGAGAAATCAAGGGCATTTTGGAAGATCTTCACCTCCTCACCGATCTGGTCTTCATCTTCGGCGTTGTCAATACTGGTCTGTACGAGGTAATCGAGGTCAACTTTTGTAAATTCGCGCTCCTCCGACTCTTTCGTCATACGGATGCCCACCAGCCGGAGGAGTCCTTTGGAGAGGAAAGTGGCCAGACGGGAGATAGGATAGAGGATGACATAACAGATATAGGCAGGGACAGCGAAGACGGTAAGCATGGTGTTGGGAGTGTTCTTGAAGATGGTCTTCGGCAGGAACTCGCCTGTAAAGAGGACAATGACGGTAGAAAGCAGGGTATCAAGTGTGACACGGATACCATCGCTGAAGGGGTAGAACAACGTAGCATCGAAGATACGGGCAAAGAGAATACCGTATATGACCAAGGCGATGTTGTTGCCCACGAGCATGGTCGAAACGAAATTGTTCGGATGCTGATAGAAGATGCGGATAGCCTTCTGGGAGAGGCCATTCTTCTCACGGTCCATCTCTGCCAAGAGACGGTTGCTCGAGACAAAGGCGATCTCCATGCCAGAGAAGAATGCGGAGAACAGCATCGATACCAATAAGCCGATTATCAGTTCATAGTTCATAGTTCACAGTTAGGGTTGGTTGTGACGACGCGATTTCTCGAGTTTGGGACGGAGCACAGGCTCTGGAGTCTTGGCAGTGTCGACAGGAGAGGTGGTCTCTTCTTTCTTGTCGCCTTCGCCTGTCAGATCATCTCTCTGCATGGAGCCTTTGGAGTTGGATACCGTGTAGTGGGTCATCTTCTCGTCGGAGAGGAAATAAGTGCCTTCCATCTGACGTTCTGGCGTTACCACACGAGAGAATACATTAGAGTAGAGTTCATGGCGCATGCCGTCCCAGAAGAGTTCCTCACTGGTATAGACAAGTCCATTGACATTACGGATACGAACCCTGCCACGCAGATGCCACAGTTTCTTCTGGTCGAAATACCAGGCTGTGTCTGCCTGGACATAGGCCTGAACGTGGAACTTCTCGTCGAACTGCTCGAAGAAAACGCCCTTCTCGAAGGTCCAATGGGATGGCTGGCGGATGGTATTGATGTCCCAGCGCTCAGTAACAATGCGGTATTTGATGACACCTGAGTCACTGATAAGGGTATTCACTCCATAGGAGGTCATCATGGAAACAGAATCACGATCGTAGATCGGAGGGGCTGTGTGCTCCTGAGCCTGTTCGCAGGAAGTGATGAGGAGGGGGAATAGAAACGTGGAAAGTGGAATGAGGAATGAGAAATGTCTGCGGCAGAGTATTCTCCTTCCACATTCCACATTCCACATTCCACCAATACTATATTTCCTCATGGTTCCCTTATTCCACTTTCATCTTCGAGAACCAGCGCTCGTTGAAGGTGATACCGATATTCAGTCGGAAGGTGTTCTCTGTGATGAGATTATCTGCTGAACGATGCTGCCACTGGGCACTGACATTGAGGAAGGAACGATTGTTATAAGCGTTCATGATAGGTACACCTATACCAAGACTCAACTGGAGGTCTTTGGGACCATCTTGTCCATTAATATAATAATAAGGTGTGGTGTAGCCTGCTCCCAACCTGTAACGGATATGGTGGAAAACACTTCGTGTACTACGGGGATTGGGAATCCACTCTGCTCCCACATTAAACTTATAACTGTCCTTGAGCAAACCACTTCGCAGGCTGTAACTATTGCCACTGAAAGCAGGGAAATCAATACTTCCCCATTTCTGATATCGGAAGTCAGCACCCACACGCAGTCTCTGGTCGTGGTTGATGGCCAGACCTACACCAATGGTCGTAGGAAGTTCCAAACCGTTGGTAATGGTATAGGTCGTTGTGTCGGACTTCAGAATGCTCGAATTGGCATTGATCTCGCGACAATAAGGGTCAGCGTTCAATTTATGACCTGGACTGAACACCGCACCTAAAGTAAGGTTATCCTTAGCACTGACAGGCTGGGTGTACTGAAGACCGAAGTCAAGTTTGTAGTTGCTAATGGAGGCATTGTACTCCCTATAGAGTGTATTGATCGAAGAAGAAGTGCTCGTTTTGACAGTGCGTTCCATGTCACCCCAGAGATATCCAACATTAAAACCCACAGAGAGCGACTTCAGTATCTGGAAGCCCATACCGACGAAGAGTTGGTTTAGACCGCCATCACCCGAGTATTTATAAACCATATCTGTCGTCATTCCTTCTGGTCGTTCGGAGGAGGAGTAACTGTAACCGATGTTCGAGTAGGACATCACGCCAAATGTGACACCCACATGACGGAAAAGTCGGAAAGCACCAGTGACATAGTCGAAACCACCACTCTTCGCATTGAGTTTACGTCCGCCTTCCTTGAAGTTGGTGATCTGGCCTGACAAACCGCCGTCGAAGATCATCGTGACCGAATCAATTGACGCATAAGAAGCGGGGTTCATGGGATTCACCTCGTTTCCTTTCCTGAAAGCGTAGCCTACGCCACCCATGCCTTTATTAAATCCGACGCCCTCATCGGCCAAATCGCCGAGACCATACTGGCTGTAAGGAGAGTTCGTGCCACTTTGTGCAAAAACAGGCATTGTCGTCAAGGCAGAAAGCACCAGACAACCGATGAACTTATTCATATTTATCTTTCTATTTCCTAAGATTTTCATTTTCAGGGTGCAAAATTATTAAAAAAAAAGCAGAAAAACGCTTTTTACTGAAAAATATCAATTAATTTTGCATCGTGAAACAAAAAAATAACTTTTTTAGGAGATTTATCCTCCTGTTCCTGGGTTTTCTGTCACTGACGGAAGTGATGGCCCGCAATGATTATCAGCCGCAAAATCTGGCATCATTCGACTCTGTGGAGGTAAGCTTGCTTACCTGCTCTCCCCATGAGGAGATATACAGTCTGTACGGCCATACAGCCCTACGATGGCATGATCTGAGGAAGGGAGAAGACATCGCTTTCAACTGGGGCGTGTTCGACTTCAAAAAGCCTTTTTTTGTGGGCAGGTTTGTCTTCGGTCTGACAGACTATGAACTCGGAGCCTATCCCTACCCTCTCTTCAGACAAGAATATAAAAAGTATGGCAGCGGCATCACCGAACAGGTGCTCGACCTCAGACCAGAAGAGAAGATGGCCATCAAAGAGGCATTGATCAGGAACATGCAGCCTGAGAACAAAGTATATCGTTATAACTACTTCTACGACAACTGTTCTTTGCGTCCAAGAAACTTGATAGAGCGTTGTATCTCAGGAGAGGTAAAATATGTCGCACGGGAAGACTATCAGCCAACCTATCGGGAGATGGTGCATGGCTGTGTGAGAAACCACCCCTGGGCAGCCTTTGGCAACGATATGCTGCTGGGAATAAGGGCAGACATGAAGACCGATCTCCGACAACAGGAGTTTCTGCCTTTGAACCTGCTGTACGACTTCGACCGTGCCACTATCTATGCTGACGGGGAATACCGTCCGCTGGTAAAAGAAAAGCGCATTGCCCTGCAAGCCGGCGTGCAGGTGATTGAGGAGGATTTCCCGTTGACACCGATACAGTGTGCCTGGGTACTGTTCATTGTGTCCGCAGGCATCGCCTTTATCGAATGGAAACAGAAGAAGCGTTTCAGATATTGGGATGCACTGCTGATGCTGGTACAGGGTCTGGCGGGTTGTGTGCTGTTTGTCATGATCTTCTCACAGCACCCCACCACAAGCCTGAACCTGCAGCTGCTATTGCTCAATCCACTGCCGCTATTCTTCATCCCTGCAGTACTGAGACGACGGGAAACCCGCTGGTGGACCATTCTGGCAGTCATGATCGTCCTCTTCGCCATTGGCAGCCTTTTCCAGAATTATGCCGAGGGTATGCTGATTGTGGCACTATCTTTGCTAATAAGAGTAATCATAAAGTTTAAAGCTTAAAGCTCAAAGTTGAATAGATACCTATATATATCACTGTTGGCGGTGCTAGGATGGAACGCCGAGACTGCCGCACAGAATGGAACCAGACAGGTGCCAAAGTTGGTGGTGAACATCACCATCGACCAGTTGCGCAGCGACTTCCTGGAAGCCTATGCCCCACACTACGGTTCCGACGGTTTCAAAAAACTGATGGGACAAGGCAGGGTCTATGAGAACGCCTCGTACCCGCTGATCCAGACTGACCGCGCCTCTGCCATCTCTACCGTCCTGACGGGTACCGTACCTTACTATCACAGTATTGTGGGGCAGCAATGGATCAACCGCGAGACCCTCAGACCCCAGTATTGTACGGACGACAACCGACAGAATGGCACACCATCCCCCACCCATCTTGCCGTTTCAACCTTTGGTGACGAACTGAAGGTGGCCAGTGACGGACGAGCTTTAGTCTTCGCCATATCACCCTTCGCCGATGCTGCTATCCTCTCTGCCGGCCATGCTGCCGATGGAGCCCTGTGGCTGGACGAGCAGAACGGGCAATGGGTGACATCGCAGTATTACTCGAACCAAAATCCGATTGTATCATTGGGTTTCAATGAGTTAAACAGTCCCAGCAAACAAATTAAAAAGCTCACTTGGACACCACTTGGACAGGAAAAAGTATATGATTTCAGACACACTTTCAAAAGTCACAAGAAGTTCCAGGAATACCAGACTTCAGGCCTCATCAATGCCCATATAACCGACTTGGCCCTGGCTTATGTACGTCAGAAAGGACTCGGTTCCGACGATATCACCGATCTGCTCTGCCTGACTTATTATGCTGGGCCGTTCAACCATCAGCCCGTGACAGATTGTCAGCAGGAACAGAAAGACACCTATCTCAGACTGGACCAGACCATTGCTACGCTCATCAGACAACTGGAAGAGCAGATAGGTCAGAAAGAGGTGTTGTTTGTGGTAACAAGCACTGGCTACTGTGATCCTGAGCATACTGACTATGCTAAATACCGCATCCCCACTGGCACTTTTTATATCAACCGGGCAGCAGGGTTGCTGAACATGTATTTCGGGGCTACCTGGGGACAAGGACGCTATATCGAAACCTATACCGACAACCAACTGTATGTCAACCGCAAGTTACTGGAACAGAAGCGTATAGGTCTGACAGATTTCTATCAGAGAGCCCGTGAGTTCTTGTTACAGATGGAGGGTGTGAGAAACGTGTATACCGCCCTGCAGCTGTTAAGCGAAAACAACAGTGAGATTGCCAAGGTACGCAATGCGTTCCATCCCCAGCACAATGGGGACATCCTGATTGAGGTGAATCCTGGATGGCACCTTCAGAACGAGGATACTGGTGAGGACCGTGTATCCCAGGCTTCCACGATTCCCTTCCCCATTATCTTCTATGGTGCGGATATCCTGCCGACAAAAGTGCAGACACCAATTACTACGGACCGCATCGCCCCCACCCTTTCACGCGCCATCCGCATCAGGGCTCCTAATGCCTGCACCTCAGAACCACTTTTTTAAGGTAAAAAAGTAAAAAAGTGAAAAGGTAAGCAAAAGTACGGAATATTTTTCGTACCTTTGCACCCGCTTTAAAAAAGGTAAAAAGGTAAAAAAAGTAAAAAGTAAATATAAAGATGAATTTCAACAAGTTCTTAAAGTCGCTGTTTGGTGACAAGTCCACCCGCGACATGAAACTCATTCAGCCGTTGGTAGAGAAGGTAAAGGCCGTCTCACCCAAGATTGAGCAACTGGATAACGACGCCCTACGTCAGCGCTCG
>JAEEGL014007182.1_pt1 | contig 25869 bp, 26 predicted proteins | sample 9134231 | NCBI WGS metagenome assembly JAEEGL01 (sample SAMN16246548, study PRJNA631951) | gut metagenome | biome: gut microbiome; feature: rumen; material: fiber-attached | host: Bos | place: Iran: Karaj | collected 2018-10 | reverse complement strand
TGTCGAACACGGTCATGTGGGGATACAGAGCGTAGTTCTGGAAAACCATGGCGATGTCGCGATCCTTGGGAGCGACGTCGTTTACCAGTTTGTCTCCGATATACAGTTCGCCGTCGGAAATTTCTTCAAGGCCGGCGACCATACGCAGGGTGGTGGACTTACCGCAGCCGGAAGGTCCGACCAGAACGATAAACTCTTTGTCTTCGATGTCCAGGCAGAAATCGCTGACAGCGGTGACATTGCCGGTATAAACCTTGTAGATGTGCTGAAGGGATACACTTGCCATTACAATATCCTCCTTAAATTATGGGAACACTTCCCTGTATTGCTTGTATTATAAAAAAGAATCATCAAAAAAGGAATTGCCTGTTTTCACAAGAATTCCTTTTTGTTTTGTGCAATTATGACAAAGCGGATAGAATTACCGGTGATTGCGGATTTCATTCCGTTCAAGCCGGATGTTGTTGATCAGTTCGCTGAGCTTCCGGTCTGTTTCCGCAAGCAGGGAATCGATATAATCCAGCGTGTTTTTATGCAGCTCGGAAGCTTCCTGGCGGGCACTTTCCCGGAGTTCATCGCATTCAACCCTGGCGCGCCTGACGATATTTTCTTCTTCAACCAGCTGCCTTGCTTTGTTTTCAGCGTCTTCAAGCATCCGCTTAGCCTCATTGGAAGCTGCTTCCATTCTGGCTGTTGCTTCTTTCGCGGCCCTGTCCATCAGCGCGTTGGCTTCCCTGCTGGCCTGCTCCATCATCTGCTGCGCGTTCTGTGTGGCTTCATTCACCATGTTCTGGGCCTGCTGTGTGGCATTGTCGAGGATTTCATGCTTTTTCTGCTCGGTTTCGGTGCGGATTGCTTCTTCCTTTTCGACAATGGTTGCGGCTTTCTTTACCGTATCAGGAAGGTTTTCCTGCAGGTATTCAAGCTGTGCCTGCATCAGGTTGCGGTTTACAATACAGCCTTCACTGCTGATCAGGCTCCTTTTTGCGTTTTTCAGTTCGTCAAGCAGTATGCCGACTGCCTTCAGGCATTCCCCGGAACTTTTGATATCAGCCATAAAAAACGAGTCTCCTTTTCAATAAGTCTCCATTAATGATTGTTTTTCGACAGGCAGAACCGGATTTCCTCTGCAACGGCATCCGGAACAAAGGAACGGATATCCCCTCCGAACGCGGCAATTTCCCTCACTGCGGAAGAGGAAATCCCGTTCAGTGCGGGATCGCATGGCAGAAACAGGGTTTCTGCCTGTTTGTTCAGCAGCTTATTGGCTGAACAGGACACAAACTCATGATCAAATTCGGCGCTGCTGCGTAAACCGCGGATAATAATCTTCTCACCTTTTTGCTCCATATAATCGGCGAGAAGACCTTCCCATCTGTCCACGTAAACGTTCGGATACGGTTCACAGATTTTCTTCAGCATGGAAACTCTTTGTTCCGGCGGAATGCATCCTTTCTTGCTGATGTTTACCATCACTGTAACGGTAACCCGGTCAAAAAGGGATGCAGCTCTTTTGATCAGATCCAGGTGTCCTTTTGTCACAGGATCAAACGATCCGGGAAAAACACAGGAAACCATTCTGTCAATCTCCTTCCGTATTCAGCCTGTAAACAGTTACTGCGCAGAATCCCCAGGAACGGTCTTTGACAATCATAAACTCCGGCGGAACAGAAACGCTTTTCCCTGCCTCGTGCTCCAGCACAATCATGGATTCTTTCTCCATCAGCGGAATCAGGGAGGTGAAAACAGTTCGTAAATCAGTCATGGCATAGGGCGGATCCAGAAAAATGATGTCGAATTTCTGCTTTTCTTCCTGCAGCGTACGAACAGCCCTGGTCCAGTCGCAGCAGTACAGCCGGGTCCGGTCATTAAACCGGAGGGATTCTGCATTCTGTTTCTGGATCATGCTGGCTTTCCGGTCAGAATCCACCAGCACAGCCGACGCTGCACCCCGGCTGATAGCTTCCAGACTCAGTGCGCCGCTTCCGGCAAACAGGTCAAGTATACGGCTTTCCGGAATATCCGCCTGCAGGATATTAAACATGTTTTCACGGATCCGGTCAAGGGTGGGCCTTGTATTCCTCCCGGCCGGCGCTTCTATTCTTCTGCCCCGAGCTTCACCGGCTATGATTCGCATAAGTAGGTTGTCTCCCTGCTGTTTAATTCAGCTGTTCCGGCTCGCGCCTGCGAACAGTACGGTTCTGTTTTCTGCGTTTGTTGTCCCGGCGGATACGCTTTTTCTCGTTTTCGGAGATGGTGGTGTGGATCCTTGTCCGCACAGATTTGCCGGTAATATACCCTGTACCGTATGCGGCTGCGGGAAGCAGCAGGATCAGCGGGCTGATCCGCTCAAGCGTCAGCATCGCGGCATTGTTGTTATGTCCAACCAGGTTGACGAATGGAATAATACAGATCCGGACGAATGCGCGGATATAATCTATAGCACCCATCCCTTCCGGATTGGTATAGTTCATCAGCGCGCTGCTGATATCGCCTCTGCGCAGATAGGCATTCATCCATCCGGGGAGCGTACCGGAATCAGTGGTCTGTATCTGGGCTTTGAAGGCAAGGATCACGGCTGGGATCAGGATCAGCAGCGAACCGAGCAGTCCGATCACATAACCCTTCATCGGATGAAAACACAGCCTTTGTTCGCTTTCACTGAAGGGACGGCCTTTTTCCTTTCGCTGCCAGAGGATTTCTCCGTGAGATACAGCTTCAGCACCGTGGTTTGATCCGAAATTGAACATCAGCATCAGGATGACAATAATGACGGCGCTGTTCAGGCCGATGCGGAGGATATCACTTCCAAATGCGGCAGAAGAACAAGCGATAAAAGCGACAAACACAATCATGACAAGCAGTCCAAGGAATTTCAGACTGCTTTTGAATGTGTTCTCATCGGTGATGCTCCCCGTAAGGAAGGGCTTTTTGACTTCTTTGATCTTTTTTTGTGCCGCCTGTGTTTTGATGTCCATGATCATTTGCTCCGTTCTGTATAGCTTTCGGTATAAACGCGTTCAACCCTTCCGGCAGAACTGCAGAGGATTTCGTAACTGATTGTGCCGGCCCATCCGGCAAGATCTTCAGCGGTAATGCTTTCGCTACCGCTTTTACCCATCAGAACCGCTTCATCCCCCGGCCGGACGTTTTCAATCCCGCTGATATCGGCAACAAGCTGGTCCATACAGACTCTTCCGAGGATTTTTGCTCTCTGTCCGTGAATCAGCACATATCCTTTTTCCCAGCACGCCCTGTGATATCCATCCGCATAACCGCAGGTCAAGGTTGCCGTACGGATCGGCTTTTCGCTTTTGTACTTCCGTCCGTAGCTGACGCAGGCATCGGCGTCCAGTTCCTTGACGTAGCTGACTGCCGCTGTCCATGTCATACACGGCACCAGCCCGAAAGTGTCAGGCACCGGAGGATAGCCGTACAGGCTGATTCCTGCCCGCACCATATCCAGCGCCATCTCCGGAAATCTGTGAATGGCCGCCGAGTTGCAGCAATGGCGGATAATGCCTTTCGGAAGCGGTTCGATCATCCGGAGGAAACGTTCGTACTGTTTATGGGTGTATCGGATGCCGTCCTCATCGCCGTCTGCGTCTGAGAAATGGGTGAACACCCCTGTCAGCTGAACATGAGGACAGGAACGCAGGGTTTCCAGGATGCGGTCTCTTTCGTTTTCATGCCTTATGCCGATCCTGCCCATTCCTGTGTCAATTTTAAGATGTACTTCGGTCTGTTTAACCTGCTCTGCAGCTGCTTTCTCACAGAGTTCGGCCATCTCAGGAGAGCAGACGGTCTGGGTCAGGCTGTATCGGACTCCGTCGCTGACGTCATAAGCTGTCACTGCACCCAGTACGAGGATCGGGAGCGTAATGCCGGCTTCCCGCAGCTCTGCACCCTCGCTGACAGCCGCTACCGCAAGCATATCGGCGCCTCCGGCGATCGCAGCCCGGGCGGTCTGTACCGCCCCGTGTCCGTATCCGTCCGCTTTGACCACTGCCAGTACTTTTACAGGCTTCGGAACAGCATTCCTGATCAGCCTCATATTATGTTCAATGGCGGAAAGATCAACAATCCTCCTGTTTCTCGGAATCATGACGCGTTCCCTTTCCCTGCTCCTCCAGATAATGACGGTGAATCTGGTCATTCAGCAGATTGATATCTCCGCAGCCCATGGTGAGTACGAGATCTCCGGGCTTCCAGTGGGATTTCAGGTAGGTTTCCGTGTCGTTGAAGGAAGGCGTCCATACGGCGTCTATCCCGTTCCGCCGCATCCCATCCACAAGCATACCGCTGTTCAGGTCACCCGGATCCGGTTCACGGGCTGCGCAGATATCGGTAACAAGCGTATAATCTGCAGCTCTGGTACAGGTCAGGTACTGGTCGAACAGCGTGCGTACCCTGCTGAAGGTATGCGGCTGCATAACAGCCCAGAGCCTGCCCCTGCAGTTTTTCCTGGCAATGGACAGGGCGTTTTTCATTTCTGTGGGATTATGGCCGTAATCATGATAGATATCCACACCGTCTATCTTGTCGGTGAGTTCAAATCTTCTGTGTGCGCCGACAAAACGCGCCAGGGTCTCTGCAGCTTTGTCCGCTTCAAGCCCAAGGTAAACCGACGTTGCGATCGCTGCCATACCATTCATGACATTGAAGGTTCCGGGTACACCCATCCTGACAAAAGCGGCATGCTTTCCCTTGTAAAACAGTTCAAAAGAAGCGTAACCGCGCTCATCCTCAGTCATGTTTTCCGGATACCAGTCATTGTTTTTGCCGAATCCGAAGGTGATTGTCCTGCATTTCAGTATGCTGAACAGCCTTCGGATCCTCTCATCGTCCCCGTTGCCGATGGCAACGCCGTTTTCGGGCACAAGGGCAAGGTATTTCCCGAATGTTTCTTCAATTTCATCAATATCGCGGTAACAGTCCAGGTGATCCGCGTCAATATTCAGCACCACGGCCACCGTGGGCGACAGATGAAGGAAGCTTCTGTTGTATTCGCAGGCTTCAGCGACAAAGATGCCGTTATGGCCGATGCGTGTGCTTCCGCCGACGGCGTCTAGCCTGCCGCCGATGGCGATGCTGGGGTCCATATTGTTTTCAAGCAGGATCTGGCTCAGCATGGACGTCACGGTTGTCTTGCCGTGCGCTCCGCAGATTCCGACGGAATACTTATATCCTTCCATCAGCTGTCCAAGCAGTTCGGCGCGTTCAATGCACGGGATCCCGAGTCTCTCTGCTTCTTTTCTTTCAGGATTATCCGCGGGAATGGCAGCAGTATATACGACAAGATCAGCGCCGTGCACGTTTTCCGCTTTATGGCCGATATGGACTTCCGCGTTCTTCTCCCTGACGTAATGAACCAGGTAGGTTTCATCCCTGTCGCTGCCGGTAACCTGGTAATGCTGGTCAATAAGCATTTCTGCCAGGCCGCTCATGCTGCTCCCGCCGATTCCGATCATATGGATACGGCCGCCCGGGTATTCCCTGATATGCGCTGCTTTCATCCTGAACGCTCCCTGTATTATTCGATCGTAATTCTGGGATTCTCCCGGCTCGGACGATACATGACAAACCTGCGTCCGATAAACTGAATGGGTTCAGCTCCTGTTTTTTCACACAGGATCGTCAGGGCTGACTTTGCATCCAGGGGCGCGCCCTGCTGTACACATCCCTTGATCAGTTCACGGGCTTCCAGCGCATCGTATGTTTCTTTGATCACGCTGTCCGTAACGCCTTCTTTTCCAATATATATGATTGTATCAAGCCCGTTGGCCATTTTCCTCAGTGCGGCTCTCTGCTTTCCGGTCATCTCTTTCGCCTCCGTATAGATTCTTATTCAATAAAGTCAAATTCCATATCCGCAATCTGGACTGCTGAACCTTCTTTTGCTCCGGCTTCCTTCAGTGCGTCAATCACGCCGAGTCGCCGCAGCGTTCTGTGGAACCAGTTCAGGCTTTCCTGATCCTCAAAATTCACGCTTTGGATCAGGCGGTCCATTCCGGGCCCGGATACAATATAGATTCCTTTTTCTTCCGTAACCTCAAAAGCATCCGGATCTTCTTTTTCTTCAGGAATCTCTTCCTCATGATAATGAAGAACCGGAGGCAGGGATTCAAGCTGCCGGGCGGTTTCATCAAGCAGTTCATCAAATCCCTGGTGTGTGGCCGCGCTGACTGCGAAAACCGGTACACCCATCCCTTCGGCCAGGACGCGGATGCGCTTCAGGTTTTCTTCCGCACCGGGCAGGTCTGTCTTGTTGCATACAATAATCTGGGGTTTTTCGGAAAGATCGCCGTATCGGTCCAGCTCCGAGTTGATCTGATCGAGATCGTCGACGGGATCACGTCCTTCGCTGCCGGAAATATCCACAACATGCAGCAGCAGTCGTGTTCTTTCCACATGCCTTAAGAAATCATGCCCCAGACCGGCGCCTTCTGCCGCGCCTTCAATCAGTCCGGGAATATCGGCAAGCACAATATCTTTTCCGAAACGGCGCACAATTCCAAGGTTCGGAGTCAGGGTCGTAAAGTGATAATTTCCGACCTTGGGCCTGGCACTGGTAACAACGCTCAGGATGGAGCTTTTTCCGACGTTCGGGTAGCCGATCAGCCCCACGTCCGCGATGGTTTTTAATTCCAGCCGCAGCGTACGTACCTCGGTTCTGACTCCCGGTTTGGCAAAATTGGGTGCCTGACGGGTGGGCGTTGCAAAATGCTGATTTCCCCATCCGCCTTTTCCGCCTTTCAGCAGCAGCCTTGTTTCACCGGGCTGATCCATATCCGCCATGACCCGGTCCGTCGCGTCGTCATAGATCACCGTGCCTACCGGTACCTTGATCAGCAGATCTTCGCCGCGTTTGCCCGTACATCTGTTGGCCTTGCCGTCTTCTCCGTTTTCAGCGGTATACTTGCTCTTGAAACGGAAATCAAGCAGTGTATGCATATTGACGTCGGCGTAGATCAGGATATCTCCGCCGCTGCCGCCGTCTCCCCCGTCCGGTCCGCCGTTGATGACGAACTTTTCCCGGTGGAAGGAGGCAGAGCCGTTGCCGCCGTTTCCGGCTTTGGCTGTGATTTTTACGCGGTCAACAAAATTGCTCATGGCTTTCCTTTCTGTCAGGTCAGTTTCTCATGGAGTGTAAGGGCGCGGGAATTCTTCCTCCCCTTGCGATAAATGCTTCATTGCCGAATTCGTTTACCTGGATCACCGGTGCGTGTCCGAGCAGTCCTCCGAATTCCACCGTATCGCCGGCCTTTTTACCGACGGCGGGAATGACACGAACCGCTGTTGTCTTATTGTTGATCATGCCGATGGCTGCTTCGTCCGCGATGATGCCGCTGATCGTTTCCGCGGATGTGTCTCCCGGAATGGCGATCATATCAAGACCGACGGAACAGACGCAGGTCATTGCTTCCAGTTTTTCCAGGGACAGGGCGCCGGCAGAAACAGCTTCAATCATGCCGATATCCTCGCTGACCGGGATAAAGGCGCCGCTCAGGCCGCCCACATGGTTGCTGGCCATAATGCCGCCCTTTTTCACCGCGTCGTTCAGCAGTGCCAGCGCGGCCGTCGTACCGGGAGCTCCGGCATATTCAAGTCCCATTTCGGTCAGGATATGCGCGACGGAGTCGCCGCGTGCCGGTGTGGGCGCAAGACTCAGGTCTACAATGCCGAATGGGATATTCAGCCGCCTGCTGGCTTCCTTGGCCACAAGCTGTCCGACGCGGGTGATCTTGAAAGCGGTACGCTTAATGGTCTCAGCCACTACGTCAAAAGGCTCATTCCTTACGCTTTCCAGTGCGACTTTCACGACGCCGGGGCCTGAAACGCCGACGTTGATGGCGCACTCCGGCTCACCGGTTCCGCAGAAAGCGCCCGCCATGAACGGGTTGTCTTCCACCGCGTTGGCAAAGACGACCAGTTTGGCGCAGCCAAGTCCGTCTGAATCGGAGGTCAGTTCCGCGGTCTTTTTGATAATCGTTCCCATTTCACGTACAGCGTTCATATTGATGCCTGCCCGTGTGGAAGCGACGTTGACGCTGGAACAAAGCAGACTGGTTTCACTCAGCACTTCCGGAATGGAAGCAAGCAGTCTTTCATCCGCAGCCGTGGCGCCTTTATGCATCAGTGCGGAATAGCCGCCCAGGAAATTGACGCCCACTTCGCTTGCCGCTTTATCAAGCGCCCGGGCGATCGGCCTCGGGTCACCCTGGGCAATCATGCTGACAGGAGTAACGCTGATCCGCTTGTTGACAATCGGAATGCCCAGTTCTGTTTCTATTTCCTGCCCGGTGTGTACCAGGTCTTTGGCCACCCGGCAGATTTTGTCATATACCCGTTTTGCGCATTTTTTCGGATCGGGATCGGAACAGTCCAGGAGGTTGATGCCCAGCGTAATCGTGCGGATATCAAAATTCTCCTCCTGGATCATGCGCATTGTCTGAAGAATCTCGCCTGTTTCTATCATAATATATCAGGCCTCCTCAGATACGGTGCATGGCGTCGAATATGTCCATCCGCTGCATGTGGATGGTCATCTTCAGTTCGTCACGGACAGGCTGGAGTTCACGGTCGATTTCTTCAAAACGTAAATGAGCACCGTCCAGATCAACAACCATCATCATGGTAAAGTAACCGCCGAGAATGGTCTGGGTAATGTCGAGAATGTTGATGTTCATCTCGCTGAGTTTGGTGGCAACGCGGGCGATAATACCAGTGGAATCAAGGCCTGTAACGGAAATCAGTGCTTTAGTCATGAAGAACTTTCGCCTCCGGATTTATTTATCACTACATTATATAAACCAGCCAGCGCGTTTGTCAATTTCACTTTTATTTCATTCATGGTTATGATATAATACGATGGTTTAATGTTTACTATGGAAGGAGTACCCATTTGGAAAACCTCGTGCTCGCGTCGCGGTCTCCTCGCCGCTGCGAATTGCTGAACAGGATCGGTCTTGTATTTGAAACAGACGCTCCTGACGTAGATGAAACCTGTTCCCTTCCTGCGGGTGAAGCTGTGAGAATTCTTTCCCTCCGGAAGGCGCAGGCCGCGGCCGAATCTCACCCCGGATCCTTTATTCTTGCTGCGGATACCCTCGTTTCTTTCCGGGAGGAAGCACTGGGCAAGCCCGTGGATCCTCAGGATGCTATCCGGATGCTCCGTATGCTTTCCGGACAGACCCATCAGGTCTATACCGGTGTTACGGTGATTTCCCCGGACGGCCGTGTTTTTACCGATTCAGACCGGACTGATGTGACTTTTGCTTCCGTTGATGATGCCGAAATTGCGGATTATGTCCGCTCGGGAGAACCGATGGACAAAGCCGGCGCATACGCTTTACAGGGGCGTGCCGGCATGTGGGTTACCCATCTGGACGGTTCTGACACCTCTGTTATCGGACTTCCTCTTTACCTTGTCCGTTCTCTGCTGCTTCAGGCGGGATATCCGCTGCTTGCAGCGGCCGGAACCCATCACATTGATTGAAGGATGATTGATTATGCCTTTTCTGGCACCTGATATCGGTATCGATCTTGGCACGGAGAATATCAATGTCTATGTTCGCGGGCGCGGCATAGTCATCTCTGAACCTACCCTCGTGGTTCTTGACAGGGAAAACAAGCACACCGTGAAAGCGGTCGGTGATGAAGCCCGTTTCCTTTACGGCAGGTCACCGGATCAGCTGATCGCTGTGGCACCGATCCGGAACGGTCAGGTTGCGGATTTTGATATTGCCGAACTGATGTTCCGTTATTTTATCCGCAAAGCTGTCGGTGTTTCCTATCTTGGAAAACCCAGGATTATTATATCCATCCCCTGCGGTATGGATGATGTAAACCGCAAGGCCCTGATGGAAGCTATCCGCATGGCCGGGGCCAGGCGCGTCTTTCTCATCGAGAAACCCTTTGCTTCCGCCATTGGAACGGGCTTGCCTGTCTATGATCCGATCGGCAGCCTTGTGGTTGATATCGGCGCCGGTACTACTGACGTCGCGGTTATTTCCCTCGGCGGCCTGGTCGTTTCCCAGAGCATCCAGGTTGGTGGCAATAAATTTAATGAAGCAATTACAGAGTACCTCCGTAAGGAATGTAATATCCTTATCGGTAATCAGACCGCGGAAAATATCAAAAAGGACCTTGCGGCCGCCCTGCCCCTGGACGAGCCCCGTACGATTCATGTCCGCGGCGTCAATCAGCTGAACACCTCTGCCGGTACGGTCCAGTTCACATCCGAGCAGGCATATGAAGCCGTAAAAAATCCCTGCAAAGCCATTGTCAAAGCCATCCGCTGGGTGCTGGAAAGAACACCTCCCGAACTGGCTGCCGATATTATGAAGGGTGGCATCCATTTAACCGGGGACGGTGCAAGACTTTTTGGTTTGGATCGTTTTATATCTGAGAGCCTTGGTATGCCTGTGCTGCTCGCACGTGATCCGGGTGACTGCTGCATTCTCGGTATCGGTTACCTGACCGAAAACATCCAGCTGGTCACGCCCCAGGATAAACGCTCCAGGCCATCCATGAAATAATTCAGTATTTACCGTAAGGAGGTGAGCTCCGGCCTATGGCAGGCAGAAGACGTCTTGAACGCAAAACGGACGACCGTCGTCCTGTTGTTACAGATGATTTTATTTATGATGATCCTCAGCAGTCTTTTTCAGACAGCGAATCCGATCCGGTTTCCTCCGACACGCCGGAAGAAGCCGTCCGTAAGCTGAGGAAGCGGACATCACAAAACGATAATGAATTGGAAGAAAATGATTCCCGTTCCGATGCTGCACCTGAAGAAAAAGCCGCTTCAGAACGCGGTACGGTTTATTCCTCCGGTATCAGGCTGGACGAAAACCTGCAGCCTGTATATGAATCCGGCAAAAAAGCCCGCAAACCCCATCCGATTCTTCGGGGCTTGATTCTTGGACTGGTTACTCTTTCCCTGCTCCTGGCGGTTGCCGCGTTTATTTTCCATCGCGTATACGAAGATACTCCCTATCTTGATATGCCTGAAAACACCATTTCCGCTGTTGTTTCGCCTGTCCAGTCTTTTTTCTCCGGGCTGACCGAAACGGTTTTCGGTTATTTCAGGAGCATGAAGCTTCGTGCCAATATAGAGGAGGAATACAACAAGCTGGTCAAGGAAAATGAAGAACTCGTCTATAAAGCCATGCAGGCTGACCAGTTAAAACAGATGCTAAGCGAGTATGAGGATCTGACGGAGGAAGTTGCTGCCAACAGGGATATGATGCCGCTGGTTGCCCGTGTTACCGGCAAATCCGATTCCAACTACTTTTCCACCATGACCATCGACAAGGGATCAGATGACGGAGTCAAACAGTATATGGCCGTCACCTATCAGTATTCCATGATCGGTTATGTTGAAGAAGTTCATAAGAATGAATCCACTGTCCGCACCATCATTGACTCAGATGCCCATGTCGCCGCGCTTATCGAATCCACCCGTGACCAGGGTGTTATCCGCGGAACCCTTGGCATTGGTACAACCGGCAAACCGAAATGCTGGATGAATTATCTGCCGGATGAAACGCTTCCTCGTCCCGGTGACCTGGTGGTTACCTCCGGTATCGGTATGCCTTTCCCCAAAGGAATCCCGATCGGAACCGTTGAGGAAAGCACCCGCGGAATGGATGCCAACAAACAGTATATTGTTGTGAATCCCTCTGCCGATTTCCAGCATCTGGAGCGCGTAATTGTACTCCTGTATCAGCCAAAGGCCGGACAGGTTGAAGAACGGGAAGAAAAAACGATTGAATTTGAGCCTATGGATACGGCCCGTCCTGTACCTCCGATTCAGGAAATTGCTTCTGATTTCCTGTCCGACAGGAATGACGATGAGGAGGACTACGGCGAAGATGAAGAAAACGGCGAGGATTCCGAAAATCCTGCTGAAACCGTTGAACCCACACCTGATCCGACAGAAACGCCTTCTCCCACGCCCATTCCTACGCCTTCTCCTGACCCGACACCCTATGAAACACCTCTTCAGTATAATGTGAAGAGCATACGCGGAGAACCGACGCCTTCCCCCACTCCCACGTTTGCCCCCACAGCTACGCCTTATTTCACTCCCGATCCGGAAAACATGACGTTTGAGGAGGAATAAGGTATGCAGAAGGTATCCACAAGGAGATACCAGACCGGTTTTGTCCGCCGCTATACTGCCTTTGTGCTGATTACGGTCTTCGGTTATCTCTGTGAAGTCTGTATTATGCCCTATATCCGGCCTTTCGGCATCTCCCCGAATCTGCTTTTCGTTGTCATCGGGATCGTGACTGTCGCCTACGGCAAACTGAGAGCCTTCTGGGTTGGCGTGATTTACGGCCTGTTGATGGAGATTATGCTTCCGTCCGTCACTTTTGTAAATCTGGCCATGTATCCCGTCTCAACCCTGTTCTGTTCCTTTGCTTTTGCGGATAAACCCCTGAAAACACTGGAATATGAAAGGGCGACCAATAAAAAGAAAAAGGAAATGCCGGCCTGGCAGCGCACGGTTCTCTGCACCGCACTGAATACCCTGGTTTACGAAGTGATTAATCTGACCTACATCTATATCGGCGGCAACGCACTGACCTTCACACATATCCTGAAAAGTTTTGGCAACGTGCTGCTGACTTCCCTGCTCTGCCTCATCCTACTGGTTCCGCTCCGCCGTCTGATCCTCGGCAAAAAATCCAGCGTTCTCGTTCTGAAAAGCGCGCCGGTAGTCTTCAGCAAAAACTGACCGGTAATCTGATTGTGAAAGGAGCGTAATGAATGGAAAAGAAAAAGAAATCACCTGAATTCTGGCGTTATGCTGCTTTTCTGGTTATTCTCTTTGGCATTTTTACCTGGCTTATTTCTGGTCTTGTCAGACTTCAGCTGGATCAGAGTGACGAACTGCTTGAAAAAGCACAGGATACAAGAACCAAAACCATCGCCCTTCGCGGCAAACGCGGCAATATTACTACCTCAGACTCCGTGCTGATGGCTGCGGATGAGAATATATACAATGTGACCTTTCAGAAGGATGCTTCCGCCAATTCAAAGGCTTTGTACAAAAGTTATACTGCCTCCATTCTTGAAACCATCAAAATTGTGGAAAAAAACGGCGGAACCATAGATGTTTCCTTCGTCATCAGGCGCAAGCCTGAGCCAAAGGAAGTGGAGGAAAAAGACGAAGCCGGCAACATTGTCAAAAAGATCATTGATCCCAATCCGGATGTCGCTGTCGGAGACTGGGAATTCCATTTCGGCAGCGGTGTTTCCGAGTCTGTTCTGGAAACCCGTGAGCGCCAGTGGCGTTCCAATAACTACCTGACCAATACAACCAAGTACGGCTCGCCGCTGCAGTGTATTGAAGCACTTAAAAAACGGTATCAGCTGGATGGCGATGTCAGGGAAATATACAATCTGGATGAAGACATTTCCGAGGAAACCATGCTGAAAGTCATGGCCATTTATTCGGAAATGCAGATGAATATCTTCAACTCCCAGCCCATTGTTATTGCCAAGGACGTTAAATACGAAACCGTTATTGAAATTGAAACCCGTGCCATGATGCTGCCGGGTATGAGCATTGAAATCGGCACCAAGCGGATTTATCCCCGTCATACGCTGGCCTGCCAGATTATCGGTTATACCGGTGCTATTCCGTCCCGGGCCACCTGGCTGAACCTTCAGGCCAAAGGCTATTCCTATAATGATACCATCGGCCGCGACGGCATCGAGTACTCCATGGAAGACTGGCTGACGCAGAATTCCTCTGTGCGCAAAGGCCAGCGCGTGGTGGAACGTGACCAGATGTCCCGGATCGTTCGCGAATTTGAAGAACTGCACATAGACCCCCAGGACGGCAATAACGTCAAACTTACCCTCAACGCCGCCTATCAGGCTGAAGCTGAAAGATGTATCAGGAATAATGTCAATAAAGTCCGTGATCTTCAGGAAAAGAAGCTTGATACCGAAAAATGGAAAGAAGATAACAAAAAGGATATCCATAAGCGTGACTGGAACAAGTATCCGCTGGCCCTGGCGGAACACGGATGCCTGATCGTGCTGGATATGCAATGCCGTGTCCTGGCCCTGGCCAATTATCCCACCTATGACCTGAATGCGCTGGTTGCCGGCGGAGATGAAGCCATGGAAATACTGGGAGATGAACGCAACGTTCTCCTGAATTACGGTATCCATGCCCGCGGAACACCCGGATCCATTTTCAAGATGGTGACTGCCATGGGTGCCCTTTCTGAAGGAAAACTTGCAGAAGGTGAAATGATCACGGATGCAGGTTATTTCACCAAATACAACAAGGACCTTTCCACCGCGCCGAAATGCTGGATCAGCAAAAACGCCCGGTGGCAGCATGCCAACCAGACGATTCAGGACGGTCTGGAGCATTCCTGCAACTACTTCTTTTATGAATTATCTGACCGTCTGCAGGAAGAACTGCTGTATCGTTATGCGAACCTGTTCGGTCTCACCAGCCGGACCGGTATCGACCTGCCCGGTGAGGTCCGCTCCGTCGTTGGCAGCCAGAGAACCCTGTATGACCCGGATCGTCCTGTCAACGAAGCAAATCAGGATACGTCCCTGCCCATCATCGTTTTCAACTCCATCAAGAAACACCTGCGTAACTGCGGTGGTTTCCGGGATATCTATTATGATGATGAGCGCCTGTCGGTGTGCGCGAAAAAACTCATGGACATGGCTGTCAGGACCAATGAAAGCGACTGGCTGGACAGTATGCGTACCATCCTGATGGAAGAACTGAACATGAGCAAGGAAATGGTTTATCTTCAGTCCGTCATCGGCGATACTTACAACTACATGAATGACATCAAGTGGGGTGGCGGCCAGACCATCCTGACCGGTATCGGCCAGTCCGTTACCGTGCTTACCCCCATTGCCGTTGCCCGTTACGTGGCCACTGTAGCAAATGGCGGTAAGTTATACAACGTCTCTCTGATTGATAACATTACCTCTCCGGACGGTGAAATCCTGTCCCAGCGTGAACCTTCCCTGATCAATACCATTCCCAACGCGGACAAATACATGCACCTTATTCATGAAGGCATGCAGGGCGTTGCTGACGAATCCGGTACCGCCGGTAAGTATTTCAGGAACTGGCCTTATCAGAAGCAGATTGCAGCAAAAACAGGAACCGCCCAGGTTACCTCCATTGACCTGGAGAACAACTCCTGGTTTGTCTGCTTCGTACCCTACGAAAATCCTGAAATCGCCATCGCCTGCTTTATTCCCAACGGATATTCCGGTTCAGAATCCTGCCATGCGCCGAAAGAGTTCATTGAATGGTATATGAATCAGAAGGATCTGCGTGAAGTTGAAATCACACTGCCTTACGGCAATATGTTGGCGCCGTAATTGTAAACGGAGGAAGATATGTCTCATTGTTATGCTGTTGCTTCGGGAAAAGGCGGCGTAGGCAAATCCACCGTGACCGCAAACCTCGCCGCAGCCCTTGCCCAGGCCGGAAACCGGGTTGTGATTGTGGACGCGGATATTGGCCTGCGTTCACAGGACGCACTGCTCGGCATGGAAAACCGGATTGTTTATGATCTTATCGACCTGGCCAACGGGGACTGCAGCGCGGATCAGGCTGTCCTTGAAAGCGAAGTCATTTCTTCCCTTTATCTTCTTCCGGCGGCACAGTTTGCGCGAGCAAAAAACCTGGATCCTAAGAAACTTACAAAGATTATCTCCACCCTTCGTTCCGTCTATGATTATGTGTTCATTGACTGTCCTGCTGGAATCGAACGCGGTCTGCGCAATGTTCTCAATGCCGGCGTGGATGAAGTGCTGCTCGTTGTCACTCCGGATGATATCTCCGTCAGGAGCGCGGAAAGGGCCGTCCAGGTCATGGAATCCAAAAAGCTCAGCAGGCCCTGCCTGATTGTCAACCGGCTGGACGCTGACCTGATTCGTTCCCATGAAATGATGTCTGCCCGTACGGTCGCTGAAGTAATGGATCTGTCCCTGCTTGGGGAGATTCCGGAAGATACGGTGGTCAGCCGCGCAATGCTACGGCATTCCCTTTTTATTGCTTACGACTGTGAAGCCCGGAATGCGGTCCTTCGGATTGCTTCACGCCTACGGGGCGGTTCTCCGGCTTTTCCCATGTACGGCTGCAAAAAACAATCTTTCCTGCAGCGTATTTTCTCCCGTTCTGTCAAGGAGGTGATTCCGCTTGACGATCACTGAAAACCGTCATGCCCGTGCACATGTGGACGGTATTCTGATCGCGCTTGTTTTTGCCATGGCACTTTTCGGAATCGTTGCTGTCTGTGTCGCGACCTATTCTCCCAATTCCTCTGAGGACACTTCGTTTCTGAATCATATTATTGAGTCTTCCTACGCGATGAAGCAGTGCCTGTTTGTCCTGATGGCGCCCCTCGTCATCGGCGTGATTATGGCCTTCCCTTACGATATTCTGAGACGTCGTGCGGAATGGTTCTACTGGGCGGCTTTTATCCTGCTGTCTGTTACAACGATTTTTAACCGTGCCCAGGGCGTTAAAGCCTGGCTTGATACCCTGTGGGGTTACACCATCCAGCCTTCGGAATTCATGAAGCTAGCCATGATCCTGGTGCTTGCCAAAAATTTCTCCAGGCAGGACAGCCCCATGTCCGATTCAAAATCCTTTATCCATATCTTCATGATCGTCATCATCCCCGGCGTAGTCATCCTGCTCCAGGGTGAAACCGGCTCCCTGCTGGTCATTATCTTCATGTTCGCCGTGATGATGTATTTCGCGAATGTTTCCCTCAAAACGCTTTCTGTTCTCGCTGCCCTTGCCATCCTGGGTATTCTGGCAATCTACGGATATATGACCTTTACCCATTCAACGGATTATCGTCTTGCCCGGATTGCCGGCTGGCTCAATCCTGAAGTGTATTCCTCTTCAGACGCTTACCAGCAGACCATGTCCAAGATGACCATCGGATCCGGCGGCCTGACAGGTAACGGCATGTTTGTTACCGGCGCCATTTCCCAGCTGAACTACGTGCCTGCGGACTGGACGGATTTTATTTATTCCACGATCGGCGAAACCTGGGGCTTTGTCGGCTGCGTAGCTGTTCTGGGCGGATATGTCCTGATCCTGCTCCGGATGCTGTACCTGGCCTGGTTCACCAGGGATAAATTCGGCCGGATGATTATTATCGGGGTAATGGGCATGCTCCTGTTCCATGTGCTGGAAAATATAGCTATGACCTTGGGCCTCATGCCGATTACCGGTATTCCGCTGCCCTTCCTTTCATATGGCGGATCCAACATGATGACAAATATGGGCGGCGTCGGCCTGGTGCTGAATGCAACCCGGAATCGTTCCCTGAATGTTTCTGTCAGCACTCCCCAGACATTCTACAATCCTTATCGGATCCACAAGCGCTTTAAGACCAAGTCTTACTGATCAGTGATTACTGGAGCACAGACGGGAGGCAATGTCATGACAGAAGTTTTCAGTGAGGATTATCTTGTTCAGTCCGGTTCCTCCTACAGCCGGATCATGAACGATACTGTCCTGCCCTGGCTTGAGTCCAAAGGTACTGTTGCAGTCATTCCCGGCTTTGAAAACCGTCCCCTTTACTGTGTTTCTTATCAGGCGGATCACCCTGTCGCAACCGTGCTCATTGTCCATGGTTTCACCGAAAACGCGCTGAAGTATTCCGAACTCATCTTTTCCCTTCTTCATCTCGGTTTTTCGGTGCTGGCTTATGACCAGCGCGGTCATGGCCGTTCCTGGAGGGCGGACGGAATTCCGGATTGTTCGATCACACATGTGGATCATTTTTCTGAGTATGTGTCAGATCTTCAGATTGTATATGATACATACAGGAAGGAATTGCCGTCACCCTGGTTCATTTTTGCGCACTCCATGGGCGGTGCTGTTGCTTCTCTTTTCCTGGAGCGCGGAAATCATGATATTTCTGGTGCTGTGTTCTCTTCACCTATGATTGCGCCTTATATCCGCTCCCTTCCAGTACCGCTGGCTTCGGCGCTTGCCGCCGCAGCCTCTTCTCTGGGCCGCGGTAAACACTGTCCTTTCTTTATGAAACCTTATTCCGGTCCTGAAAACTTCAGTATTTCCTGTGCCACTGATCCGGACCGTTTTGCCTGGTATGACGCCATCAAGTCCTCACACACCGAATTCAGGAACAGCGTCCCTTCATATCGCTGGTCCTATGAAGCTGTTCATGTTACGGAACAGATCCTGGCACCGGATGCGCCGGAAAGCATTTCCTGCCCTGTCATTCTTTTCTCCGCGGAAACAGACTTCAGTGTTGAACGTGAACCTCAGCAGGCCTTTATCGGCAGGGTTCGGAACGGACGGTTCATTTCTGTTCCCGGCGCCCGTCATGAAATATACCGTTCTGTCAATGACGTCCTGTTCCCCTGGTGGAATCAGGTAATCACATTCCTGAAAGCAAACTGTCATTACTCTTAAATATCGGAGGATATGCGCCATGAACCGACGGAAATCTGTATTCCCTGTTGTCTTTGTACTGGTGATGCTTCTGTGCGTCCTGTTTATTGCCTGGTATCTTCCCACCGTCAGCAGCCTGCGTTTCAGACTGCAGGATGCGAACGTCAGTCTCGAAACAAGCCAGGGGCGTGAACGGAAGCAGCAGCATGAGTATGATGAAACTGTGGCAGCCCTGGCAGCCGCACAGGAGGAACTGGCCAGTGTGCAGCCCCTGGCAGACCAGGCTGCTGAAGAAAAAAAGGCTTTGAAGGAGGAGCGTAAACAGCTCCGCCAGGAGAAAAAGGAACTGGAGGAAAAACTCAGTTCCGGATCGGAGGGTCAGGAGCAATGAATAAACCGGTCAAAATCATCCTGAGTATTGTGCTGATCATGTCCGTCATACTGATGGCTGTCTGCGGTCTCAATCTTTTCCGTCTCCGTTCACAGCTGAAGGATGTTGAACTTCGGCTTGAGGAAAGCCGGAGTACCTGGGAAGCTATTGACGCTGATAAACGGGCGCTTCAGGATGACCTTAAACTCGTCAACAATAGCCTGAAGGAGGCAAACCAGTCTCTTTCAGAATGGTCTGAACAGTCCGTTTCCATGCAGCAGGAAGTTGAAGAACTTCGCACGCAGGTTGAATCCCTGAAAACCGGTGCAAAGTAATCCTTGTTCTTCGTCTTTCCGCTTTTCTTTTCATGCTTTTTTTCACAGGCAGATGATCAAAAACTATTGACATCGCCTGATACGCGTGATATAGTAATCGACGTTGTCGGAACAAACGGAACGGCAATGTGGATTATCTGGGTGTGGCGCAGTTTGGTAGCGTGCTTGAATGGGGTTCAAGAGGCCGGAGGTTCGAATCCTCTCACCCAGACATTTACTTCCTGATTAAATCAGGAAGTTTTTTTATACCTTCTACTCCGTACGGTACCTTCCCTGTTTCTCGCTTGTCATGTCTCTGTGAATGTTGTAAAATATCTGTGTTTTATATTCAGGAAAGGAAGCATCAGAATATGACGAAACTCGAAGCGTCCCTCCTTGATATTCTTAAGGAAGACTGCCGTATTCCCCTTGAAAAGATGGCCGTTATGACCGGAGCCTCCCTGGAAGAGGTTGCAGCTGCAATAGAAGATCTTGAAAACCGGAAGATTATTCTTCGTTACAGCCCCATGATCAACTGGGACCGTACCGATCGTGAACGTGTGGAGGCCATGATTGAAGTACGTGTCACACCCCAGCGGGACATGGGTTTTGATGCGATTGCCCGCCGGATTTATCGCTTTGATGAAGTCAAAAGCGTCTACCTGATGTCCGGTTCCTACGATCTGCTCGTCCTCGTGGAAGCCCGTACGCTGAAGGAACTGGCGGCTTTTGTCGCCTCCAAGCTTTCCCCGCTCGAAACCGTCACCGGCACGGCGACCAGTTTTGTGCTGAAAAGATATAAAGAAGAAGGCGTCGTTTTCGAAACCGATGATGCCGATCACAGGCTGGTGATCTCACCGTGAACTACGACCAGTATCTGAACAGCAGGATTGCTGCTGTACCGCCCAGCGGTATCCGTCGTTTTTTTGATCTCGCTGCATCCCGGAAGGATGCCATCTCCCTGGGCGTCGGCGAACCGGATTTTAAAACCCCCTATCTCTTCCGTGACGCTGCGATTAATTCCCTGCTCGACGGTGAAACACAGTACACCGGAAACCGGGGCCTGATTGAGCTTCGTAATGAGATTTCCCTGTATCTGTCCGGCAGGTACAATATTTCTTACCGGCCTGAAACTGAAATACTGGTCACCATCGGCGCTTCTGAAGCAATCGATGTGGCTTTGCGTGCCCTGATTACAGATGGAGACGAAGTGCTGGTTCCCGATCCCAGCTACGTTTCCTATGCTCCCGGTGTCATTTTTGCCGGCGGCGTACCTGTTCCTGTTGAAACCAGGCAGGAGGATGATTTCAGGCTCAAAGCTGAAACCCTGGAGAAAATGATCACCCCAAAGTCCAAACTGCTGATTCTTCCTTATCCCAACAACCCGACTGGTGCCATCATGGAAAAAGAAGATCTGGAAGCCATTGCCCGGGTTGTCCGTGAACATGATCTGCTGGTCATTTCCGATGAAATCTATTCCGAGCTTGTTTATGACGGGCATACCCACGTGGCTTTCGCTTCTGTGCCGGATATGCTTGAACGGACAATTACCATCAACGGCTTCAGTAAATCCTTTGCCATGACTGGCTGGCGGGTCGGCTATGCCTGCGGTCCGGAAGAGATCATCACGGTTATGAACAAGATTCATCAGTATGCCATCATGTGCGCACCCCGTCAGGGCCAGGTGGCTGCCACCGCTGCGCTCCGGATCGGCCGGGAAAACAATTATGAATCGGTTGCCGTTATGCGTGAAAGCTATGACCGTCGCCGCAGGCTGATGGTCACTGCTTTCAGGGACATGGGACTTGAGTGTTTTGTGCCCTACGGCGCTTTCTATGTATTCCCTTCCATTCAGCGCACCGGCATGTCCAGTGAGGAATTCTGTTCCGAACTCTTGAAAGAAAAGAACGTCGCTGCCGTTCCCGGCAACGCTTTCGGTGCTTCCGGCGAAGGACATATTCGCTGCTGCTACGCCACAGCTGTTGACAAGATCAACGTCGCCCTGGAGCAGATAGCTGATTTTGTTGCTTCCCGTTCCTGATTAACCTGGAGGATTATCAAATGTTCAGAAAAATAACCGCGCTGCTTCTTTCTGTATTGCTGCTTCTGCCTGCCTGCGTCCGGGCTGAGGATGAACTGGATATTGAAGAAGTCATCGATCTCACCGAGGAGGAAAGCTCCACCTATCAGCTCGACAGTAATGGCAATACGATTATCACCGTTACCTGCACCGGGGATTTTACAATCGGCGGGGATAACTATCACAAAAAGGGCAAGAAATTCTACGATGAATTAAAGAAAAACGATGACAACATCAATTTCACCATGGCCAATGTCAGGGATATCTTTAAAAACGACACCATGACCCTGGTCAATTTTGAGGGTACCTTTACTGAAACGAAATATGTACCGGACAACAAAAAGGGAAACAGTTTCCTGTTCAACATCTCTCCTTCCTATGTGAAAGTGTTGACCGATAATTCCATTGAGGCGGTCAGCCTGGAAAACAATCACGTCATGGATCATGGCCAGGAAGGATATGAGGATACGAAGGATACGCTCCGGAATGCCGGTGTTGTCTACTCCAATTCAGAGGAAATCGGCGTTTTCTACGTCAACGATATCCAGATCGCCATGCTCAGCTATCTGTGCATAGATCGCTACGATAAGGAATATCCTCCTTATGCTAACCTTTATGAAAAGGTTGCTGCCGACATAAAAGAAACCAAGGAAAAGTATCCCATTGTGATCGTATCCTTCCACTGGGGCCGTGAAAAGGACTACAGCCCCACGCAGAACCAGATTAAAATGGGCCGGCTTGCCGTGGACAGCGGCGCCGATCTCGTCATCGGTCATCATTCCCACCGCATCAATCCCATCGAACTGTATAACGGCGTATATATCTGTTATTCCCTGGGGAATTTCTGCTTCTCAGGCAATGACAGGCCGGATGATATGAACTCCTATATTTTCCAGACCCGTTTCCTTGTGGATAAAAACACACAGGAAGCTTCCAATCTGGGATTCCGGATCATTCCGATCCGCATTACGTCCATTAAGGACCGGAATAACTATACGCCCACACCGATCACCGATGATATGAAGAAGGAAGGAATCATCAACACCCTGAAGGATAATGGCAGGAAATACCTGGATTATGCTGTTTCCGACTATCCTCTGGACTGGAAGGATTGAGTGGCTTCTATGCATGTTTCTGTTCTTCTGGATGCCTGTCACAAAGCTGGTATTGATTTCTGTACCGGTGTGCCGGATTCACTCCTGAAAGCGCTTTGCAACGAGCTTTATGCCCGTTACGGTACGGACAGCGACTGCCATGTTGTCGCCCACAATGAGGGTGGAGCGATTGCTTTATGCGCCGGGCATTACCTGGCTTCCGGCCGTCCCGGCCTCTGCTATATGCAGAACAGCGGCCTTGGTAACGCGGTCAATCCCCTGGCGTCCCTGATGGATCCTGAGGTTTATGCCATTCCTTGCCTGCTGGTTGTGGGCTGGCGGGGCGAACCCGGGGTCAAGGACGAACCGCAGCATAAAAAGCAGGGCGTTGTAACCCTGGATCAGCTGGATATCCTGGGTATTCCTTACCTGGTTCTTTCTCCTGACACTTCCGATGAAGCCTTCCTCAGCGGTTTCAATGACCTCCTGACAGAGATGAACCGCGGCAAAACCGCCGCCATTGTCGTCAGGAAAGGAGCGCTTCAGTCCGACTGTAAACCCGAATACGGCAATCAATACCGGATGACGCGTGAAACGGCTGCCGGGATCATTCTTTCTGCTTCAGGCCAGGATGATGTGTTCGTTTCCACCACGGGCAAGCTTTCCCGTGAAATCTTTGAACTGCGGGAAGCAAGAGGCGAAGATCATTCCCGTGACTTCCTGACCGTCGGTTCCATGGGCCAAGCTGCGATGATTGCCCTGCGGATTGCTGTGGAAAAGCCGGATAAAATGGTTTGGTGCCTGGATGGCGACGGAGCAAGCCTCATGCATCTGGGTGCCTTGCCGGTCATAGGAAAACGCCTTCCGGACAATCTGGTTCATGTCATTATCAATAATGGTGCCCATGAAACTGTTGGAGGCATGCCGGTCTGCGGTGGCAGCATGGATATTCCTGCACTGGCTTCAGCTGCCGGTTACCCTTCTGTTTTTTCCGCGGATTCAGAAGATACGCTTCAGTCTGTACTGAAGGATTCCCTTCCCGGTGCTGCCGGTCCTGTCCTCATTGAGGTCAGGTGTGCCTGCGGAGCACGCGCGGATCTGGGGCGTCCCACGACAACGCCGGTACAGAACCGGAACGCTTTCATGCGTTTTCTGCAGAAATAGTCCAAAATATTACAAAAAATTCACAAATTTGACTACAACATGTAGTGGAAACTTATTGACCCGAATCATATATTTAGATATTATAAAGTATAAAGTTATGATTCGGGAGGTGTATGCGGAATGATTGCCGGTTACGGCAGCAAACCTGTCTTTCAGTACAAATTCCGACCCCTCCTGCAGGATCAGCGCGCCATGGATGGCGGCTTCTGTGTCATCCTTTATGAAAACCGTATCCTCTCCTTCAGCACTTACCGGGTGGATGGTTCTTTTATTGATGAGCTGTGTTTCTCCCTTCCGGTCCGTGTGATCCAGTGCTTTTACGGTCTTCTCCGCAATGCCGGCAGCTGGCTTGGTGATACCCCCTGTGATCTCCGGGGCGCCAGTATTACCCCTTACGCTTCCTCCTTCGCTTTTGACGGCTATGATCCGATCCGCGTCTGGGGCATCAATGACCTGCTGTGTCAGCCCGCCGGTTCCCAGGCCGGTTTCTTCGCCCGTCATCTATATGTGCTCTTTGAGGATGTGGCCAACCTGCTCGCGGAAAACGGGATCCGTATGACGCTCGACGGTTTTACCTGGGATACGGAAAAGATCCATCCATTCCGCAAAGGACAGCTCTATTCTTCCGGAAGACAAGGCGTAATCTGATATTCAACGCGTACCGGATGGTACGCGTTTTTATTTTGATTGAAGGGAAGCATTTTTATGACACTGATGGAAAAGTATGAATCCTGGGTGAACTGTTCCGCGATGACGGAAGAGCTGCTGTCTGAACTCAGGTCCATGGATCAGGATCAGATCAATGACAGTTTTTACAGGGATCTTGCCTTTGGCACCGGCGGCCTGCGGGGCGTGCTTGGCGCGGGTACAAACCGGATGAATCTCTTTACAGTCATGAAGGCCACATGCGGCCTCGCCCGTTACCTGCTGGATACCTTCAGCAATCCTTCCTGCGCTGTCAGCTGCGACAGCCGGATCCATTCCCGTGATTTTGCGGAACTGACGGCTGCTGTTCTGGCCGAAAACGGCGTCAAAGTATGGCTCTATCCCCGTCTCCAGCCTACGCCCATGCTCAGCTTCGCGGTGCGTCATCTTTCTGCGTCTGCCGGCGTAATGGTCACCGCTTCTCACAACCCTGCCAAATTCAACGGATATAAGGTTTACGGAGCCGACGGCTGCCAGATTACCCTGGAAGCCGCTGACCGGATCCAGAAGAAAATCAGTGAGCAGCCCGATCTTTCTGAAAGTCTTCCCTCCTTTGAGAAACATCTTGCCGCAGGCACCATCCGGTATATTACCGATGAGACGATTGAAGCCTATTATCAGGCTGTTCTCAGCCTGCGGGCTCGTCCTTCGTCTGAGCAGCTTCACGTGGTCTATTCGCCCCTTAACGGTGCCGGAAATGTGCCTGTACGGGAAATTATGAAGCGTCTCGGCAATATCCGTGTCGATATCGTAACCGAGCAGGAACTGCCCGACGGACGCTTCCCCACCTGTCCCTATCCGAATCCGGAAATCCGTGAGGCAATGAACCTGGCTATTCAGAAAACCGTTGAAACCGGTGCGGACTTGTGCTTTGCCACAGATCCGGATTGTGACCGTATGGGCGCCGGCGTCCGGGTCGGCAATGATGTCAGGCTGATCAGCGGCAATGATATGGGTATTCTTATGCTGGATTATCTCTGCCGGAACCGCCTTCCTGTCCAGGGCAGCCTTCCGCCTGTTGTAGTCAAAACCATCGTAACCACGGAAATGGCCCGTGCGCTGTGTGATAAATACGGCCTGGAGCTGCGGAATGTGCTGACCGGTTTCAAGTATATCGGTGAGCAGATCGGCCTGCTGGAAGCTGAGGACCAGGCGGATCGTTTCCTCTTCGGTTTTGAGGAAAGCTACGGTTATCTTTCCGGTACGGATGTCCGGGACAAGGATGCGGTGAACGCCGTTCTGCTCCTCTGCGACATGGCCGCCGGGCTCAAGGAGCAGGGGCTTTCCCTCCTGGACCGCTTGGAGGAGCTGCGCGCGGAATTCGGCCTTTATGTCCAGCGCCTGCTGACCTATGAGTATGAAGGCGAGAACGGATCCAGAAAGATGAGCAGCATCATGTCTTCGCTCCGGGCTCCTCTTGCGGACTTTACGGATGCCCGTCTCAATGGCTGCAAACGGATTGATTATCAGAATGATGACACCGGCCTGCCGAAGAGCGATGTCCTCTCCTTTGCACTTTCAGCAGATGATCAGTTTATTGTCCGTCCTTCCGGTACGGAACCGAAGCTCAAAGCATACCTTTTTACAAGAGCTTCTTCTGTAGCGGAAGCTGAAGCAAACCTGGATCGTCTCCAGGAGCTTGTGGACAGCCTGTGCAAATAAAATATAAAAAAGAAAGGACTGCCTGATGGCAG
>JAEEGL016327548.1_pt1 | contig 25873 bp, 25 predicted proteins | sample 9134231 | NCBI WGS metagenome assembly JAEEGL01 (sample SAMN16246548, study PRJNA631951) | gut metagenome | biome: gut microbiome; feature: rumen; material: fiber-attached | host: Bos | place: Iran: Karaj | collected 2018-10 | reverse complement strand
TGGTGGCTTCCAGGAAAGCGTTGGGAGCGGAAGAAATGTCCGTGTACACGCGGCTCATGCCCACTGCGGCTTCTTCATCAAGGTCCGCCAGCAGCTCTGTAGCGAAATTAAGAAGCGCGGCTTCGTCGTCCCCGAAGCAGAGCACCGCGGACAGCCCGCCTTCGCCTAACGGGGCGGGCAGGCAGGCAACATGCGCGTTTCCGGGTTCCTGCACATCCGTTTCAAGGGGCGCTACCAGCGCGGCGAACGCTGGCTTATCCAGGTCTAAATTCGCGTTTTGGGCGGCGGTCCTGAACGCCTGCGCGTCTTTAAACTGTCCGTTGATTAGGCTCCTGGCCAGGTCGCTTTTGACCCTTGCCAGCGCGTCTTTTTCCATTTCACGGGCCCGCCCCTGCAGTTTTGCGACTTTGCTGGAGATCGTCTCCATGTCTTCGCTGCCGCCCAGTTCCCGTGCCATGCGCCGGATAGGCGCCAGATTCTTTCGGGAGATATAAAACATGAAGCCCATCACCGGCACGCTCAGCAGCAGCATGACGGCGAAAAAGCCCAGCCATACCCTGCCCGCACGGGAGTATATCCCGTCCAGGCTGGTGACGGACAGGTAGCTTATCCTCTCTGTCTGAGACGGGATCAGCGTGAACAGGTAATCCCGGCCGGTTATCCTTTCTACGGTGCTTATTTCCTCGTCAGGGTAGCCGCCGTAGCGCAGCACGTTGACGTCGGGCATTTCGTAGCCTTTGAGCGCGGCGCAGATACGCCCGCCGTACACCATATAAAGGTTTCTCCTGTCGGAAGCTTCGGGCATGAATGCGCCGGGGCTGAAGAACCCCGCCAGGCTGGCGCCGCCGTCATTTAAAGCAAACAGCGCCGTAAGCGCGGTCTCTTCCCGGCCGTTTATTTCGACATTCTGCGCAGGAATCACGCGAAAGCCCGGCTGTGTATATATGCCCAGCGTTTCTTCGTCCGTCAGGTTCTCGTAACCCACAGCGGAGAGCTTGTATTCCCCGTCATACAGCCTGACCGTTCCCTGCTTTGGCAGGATGACCGCGGTGTTCTCGTCCCCGGGAACGTAATCGTCGGATATGAATCCGCTTATCGTGTCAAGCCGGCTCAGCAGGGCGTCACCGCCGGAGCGCAAAAGACGCGCGACTTCCCTTTCCTCGCTCACGGTGGTCTCATACACGCTTTTTCTGTAATACGCGTACATATACGCCGAAAGCGCTCCCAGCAGCAGCGCGGTGAGCAGCAGGTAGCTTAACATATATCTGACGTAGCCGCGCCTTAAGTACGCCCTGATCCTCTTAAGCATCTTCCTGAAACCTCAACGTGGTCTGCTGTCCGTCGGCGCTTATCACGGTATTCGGAAAAATCGCCTTGACTTCATCCTCGAACTCCTCGGGATGGGGATTGGCGGGAGAATAATGGGTGAGCCACAGCTCACCCGCTCCTGCGCGCTTTGCGAGAAGGGCGGACTGATCCATCGTGGAATGGCGCGTATCGAGCGCGCGGGCATCTTTATCCGTGCCGCCGAACATGCCTTCCAGGATCATGAGATCCGCATCCCTGCCGATATCTTCCACGCAGTCAAGCGGCAGTGTGTCGGTAGCGTAAAGCAACTTAAGCCCGCGTCTGGGCTCTCCCAGCACCATGTCGGGCGTATAGCCCCCGCATTCTTCCCCCTGCTGCAGGCGGGACCACAGGCGCAGCGGCACACGGTTTTTGCGCGCTTTCTCGGCGTCAAAGCGGCCCGGGCGTTTTTTCGTCAGGCAGTAGCCCAGACAGGGCACGGAGTGATTGGCCTTAAAACACCTTACCGTAAGTTCGCCCGCGCCGAACGTCTCGTCCCCTTCCAGTTCGTGGCACACGACGTCGAAAGGAACTTCGGGCACGATCACTTTTATCGCCCCCATAAGGCGCTTTAAGCCGGGCGGGCCGCAAACGTCCAGAGGCTCCACCCTGTCCTCGTTACCCAGGGTGAGCAAAAGCCCGGGCAACCCGCTTATGTGATCCGCGTGATAGTGGGTCAAAAGCAGCGTGTCTATAGGCTTAAAACGCCTGCCCGCGGAGCGTATGGCGCTTTGCGTGCCCTCGCCGCAGTCGATAAGCAGGCAGTGCCCCTCGCACCTCACGTACAGGCTGGTAAGATATCTGTCCGGCAGGGGCATCATCCCTCCCGTGCCCAACAGGCATACGTCGATCATTTCGGTTTATTCTTTCTTTAAAGATTTTTTTGGGCGATGAAGCTACCACGCCGTGCGGCGCAGACGGTAATAGTTGTCCGTATAGTAGCCTATGTCCGTCACCCATGCGTTTACGGTATTGATCGCCTTTTCGCTGCCGCCCTGCTGGATAAAGACGGCCTGGGTCTTGTTTTCATCCGCCCAGTACAGGAACATTACCACGTGGCTGGAGTGCTTTACCAGTATATCCCCCGGCCGCAGCTCATTCGGGTCCGAAAACGCCCTCAGCCGGTTGTCCGAATACAGAGTGCCCGTTTTTACGGCTTCACCGTTATAGGAAGTATACCCCCATATCGCCAGCGCCACGAAGGCGGAGCAGTCGTTGCCCGCATAGCCCGTGATATACTCTTTGGAGGAGCGGTTTAGTACGTAGTAATCCTCACCCTCCGCCTTTACGTACCTTTCCCGTTCCAGCGCTTTTTTTACGTCATACGAACGGTTGTAGTTTATACCGCTGGTATAGGGAAGCCCGTAGTAGATTATGCCCGGCAGGAAGTTCTTGGCGCCGTTTTCGGAATTTGCCTTTTCCCAGTAGTACACCTTTTTCTCCACGGTCCACGGGAAAGCGTACATCTCAAACGCGTTCTCGATGATCTTTTTTCGGGTCGCCGCCTCGGTGGAAAGTATCTTTCCCGCGTCCTGCAGCGCCCGGATCTCCTTGAGCGCGGACTGCTTAAGCCTGTCGATCCGCGCAAGGTTCTCGCCTATCGCCTGCTTGTCCGCCCTGTCAGTGCGCCTGAGCGGCATTTCCAGGCATAAGCTTTCGTCCGATACGCTCACGGTGATCTCGGTCTTGATGTCCGGAATATAAGCGCTTTGTATGGTAAGTACGCTCACGCCGCGGGATACTCCGCGGATGGTGTTCCCGTCAACGCTCAGTATATCTTCCCTGGATGAAGAAAGCGTGTAGTCCTGTATGGCGGCCGCGGGCAGGAAACTCGCCTGCACCTGTCTTTCCTCTCCTACCATCATGTCTGCGCCGCCGGAGATCTGATACTCTATGCTTTCGGGACGGTAGGAGTCGTTTACCGTGACCTTCAAACTCGCGTTTATGGACGGATCCCTGTAACTCTTTATGGTTATAACCGCCTTGCCCGCGCCCGTAGCCGTGACCAGCCCGTTTTCGTCCACAGTCGCCGCGCTCGGGTTGCTGCTCGAAAACACTATCGCTTTGCTTGCGTTTTGAGGAGTGACCGTCAGGGGCAGGCTGTAAGTCTGTCCCCTGTCAAGGCTGTATTCCGCGATTGGCAGCGATATGTCGGTTATCCGCTCACCATATGCGCCTTTCACGCGCATCGTAGCCTTTATCCGGCTGTCGTACACGCTCGTCACCGTGACAGTGGTCTCGCCCGCGGCCATAACGGTCACCAGTCCGCTTGCGTCCACCTTCGCTATGTTCTCGTTCGCGCTTTTGAAAGTGAACGCTCCCGCAAGATCAAGCGGCACCGCGACCGTTTCAAGCCTGACGCTTTTTGAAGGTTCCAGCGTAACGCGGGACGGGTACACGATTATCCGCTGCGGAGCGCGGCTGTCGGTGACTTTCACCTTGCATGCAGCCTTTACCATGCCGTATCCGTGCACGGATACGTATACGCTGGCTTCTCCGGGCTTAAGCGCCTTGACTCTGCCGCCGTCAACGCTCAGTACAGACGAGTCCGAGACCGTCCACTTATAGAACTTTGAAGCGCCCTCAGGCGCTACCGTGGCGTTGAGCTCAAACGTGTTTTCTTTTGCCAGATCTATGGTCTTTTCCGTTATATCAAGTTTTATGCTCGTTGGCGCGATCGCCGCGAAACACTGCAGGGTAAACAGCAGCAAAAGCATGAGCGCGAGAAGCTTTTTCAAAGGGACATACCCCTCCATTTTTATCATACTTACTTGTTTAGTTTATCACACAGCATCATAAAAATCAACCCACGGGATTTTAAGATTTTTACCTAATTTATTATGTATACATTGATTTCTCTTTAATCTATGTTTAAATATGGTTAATTTCAACGTATTGCGGCGGTTCTTCCTTGAAACTTAATATTCCACTGGTATTATATACGGCGTTGCAGAATTATAATCACGGAAGGTAGAAACATGAAGGTCATAAACATCAAGCTGAGTCTCCTGGAAAACGCAAAGCTGTTCGCCGACATCGCCAGCCGCTACCCCTTCGATGTGGATCTCCGCGTCGGCCGTTACGTTGTAGACGGCAAGAGCGTGCTGGGCGTATGCTCTCTGGATATGTCCAAACCCATCACGGTCGAGATTTATTCCGACGACTGCGATAAATTCCTAGAAGAGATCAGCATGTTCATACTCCGCTGATTTAATAACAGCCAGCGGCCAGCTTTCAGGCTGACCGCTGTTTTATTTTGTCCAATACCGTTTCATCCGCCGGACAGAAGGAATATTTGTCTATCTCCCCGGGCGTTATCCATTCGGCGGCGTTATGCTCCATCAGGCGGATCCCTTCGCTTTCAAGAACAGCTTCGTAAACATACAGATCCACCGTCAGATCGGGATACTCGTGGGTTAGCCTGCAAAACAGGCTGCCCACGCTTATCTCCGCGTCCAGTTCTTCTTTTATCTCCCGCCGCAGAGCCCGGGCATGTGTCTCCCCCGCCTCGACCTTGCCGCCGGGGAACTCCCACAGCAGACCCCGCGCCTTGCGGGCAGGGCGCTGACAGATCAGAAAGCGCCCCTTGTCCCACACCAGCGCGGCGACCACATCCACGCGCTTCGTCATTTGCCGGATATGGTGACGCCACCAAACGCCACGTAAGGCAATACGGAGGAGCCGTCGACGCTCGCTTCGCTGCTTATGCCTGCCAGGTCGTTCAGCATGTCCGCCACGTTGCCGTTTATCATAGTCTCCGTGAGCGGGCGGGTGATCCTGCCATTCTTGATAAGGAAGCTGTTCTTGGCGACACCGGAAAACTCTCCGCTGGGCGCAGGCTGGCCGCCGGAAAACCGCATCACGAAAATGCCCTTGTCTATGCCGGCGATCATCTCGTCCAGAGGCTTGTCGCCCGGCTTCATCACCACGCACATGGAATCGTTGGGCGCGGGTTTGTTGCCCGTCTTGTTGGCAGCGTAGCGGCTCAGGCAGAAGGAATTGAGCCTGCCGTCTTTTATGACATCGTAGTTCTCGGCCTTAAAGCCTTCGGATGTGTACCGTGCGCCCGAGACCATGGTCTCGTTCAGCGGTTCAAAGGACAAACTGATCCTCTCGTCAGCGACCTTTTCGCCCAGCTTATCCTTCCAGATGGAAGTGCCGTCTATCAGGCAGCCGTCGGAAAGGAAATTGAACAGCGCCGTGCTCAGCACGATCTCTCCCAGCGCGCCCGGGGCTAGTACCGCCGTGCCGACGAACTTGCCTTCCAGCGGGGAAGCATCCAGCTGCGCCTGTATCTGGGACAGTTCCTTGTCCAGCAGTGCCTCCTCTATGACCGGCTTGTCCAGGCTTTTCAGGCTGACGCCGCCACCGAAGAAGGAAGTGCCTTTATCTCCGTCGTGAGCCGAATACATGAGAGAAAAGTCATATTTGCCTTTACTGGTCTTGTAGCACACGCCGTTGGTATTCAGATATACGACCTTCGCCGCTGTATGGTCGGTTATCATCTGCTCCATGAGTATCTTGGGATAGCGTTCGCCTATGTTCTCAAGCAGTTCCCTGGTGCGCATAAAGAGTTTGTCGGTGTCACACTCGGGCGCGCCGTAAACGAATTCCTCTTCGCAAGGCTCTTTGCAGTATTCCCAGGCGTCGTCCGGCTGGCCGCTCAGGCACGCGTCCATGGCGTCTTTGGCCAGGTTCGCCGCCTCAGTGTCGCCAAAGCGGTTCATGCTCACGGAGCCCTTGCGCCTGTCTTTTAGCACAGTCAGGCTCACATCCCGGTTAAACAGGGTGCGCATGAGCGAAAAGCTGCCCCCGTCCACGTTGAATTCCCTTTTCTCGCTTTCGGAAACCGTCACCTGAGCGTAGTCCGCTCCCAGCTTTTTCGCCTCTTCCAGCACTTTGGCCGCGTAATTCTTAAGCACCGTCATCTCAGAGTCCCCCTATCATTACCTTGCATCTGAGCGCCGGGCCGCCCATGCCCACGGGCATAGGCTGCTTTTTGCCGCAGTAACCCGAAGACGACCACGTTACCGTATCGCCTACCATGTCAACGGTCTTGAGCATCTCGAAGGCCACGCCGCTGATGGTGGTGTCCAGCAGCGCGCGTCCCAGCTTGCCGTTTTTGATCTCGTATCCCATGGTCACGCCGAACATGAATTCCCCGGTGGTGTCCGCCTGGCCGTTGCCGCTGTCGATAAGGTAGTAGCCGTCGTCTATGGAGGCGATCATGTCCTCAAGCTTGCTGCTGCCGGGATGCACCGCGGTATTCCTCATGCGGATGAGCGGTTCATCGGAGAACTGCCACGCCCTGGCGTTTCCGGCAGGCGCCATGCCGAAATGATCGGCGCTCTGGCGGGAGTTCATGTAGCCCACCAGTATTCCGTCCTTGATTAGCGTCACGTCTTCGGCTTTCGTGCCTTCGTCGTCCACGAACACGGGCAGCGGCGCGCGCTTGCCGAACGCCTCATAGGCGAAGTCCGACAGCGTGACCAGCGGGCTGGCCACCTGTTTGCCCAGCATTTTGGCCGCCACGGAGCCGCCCAGCACCAGGTCCGCTTCCACGGTGTGTCCGACCGCCTCGTGGGAAAGCATGCCCGTCATGATGCCGTCCAGCACCACGGTCTTCACTCCCGCGTCAGCGTAAACGCCGTCCGCTTTCTTAAGGATGTTCTGATACAGCCTGTCAAGGTCGCCGTAAAGCTTTGCCGGGTCGGTAAAGTTCTTTTCAAACACGCCTTCGCCGCCAAACGCCTTGAACAGTTCCACCGGCTGGCCCGAAGGCGTTGCGGCGGTAAACATGGCATACACATAGCTCCTGGGCAGCGCGGTGTGGGCATCCGTGCCGTCGGACACCTTAAGCAGCTTCTCGACGCTGTCCTCTACAGACATTATCCGCCTGCTGATGAGCTTGGGGCAGTGCTTTGCCACATAGTCGTCTATCTGGCGCGCAAAGTCTATATACATCTTCTGCGGCGCGTCGTTGATCGTTTCTTCGGTAACGTATTCGCCTCTGTCCAGCGGCCGTATGTCGGGCTTCCCGGCCGGCACGTGGCTGTCCATGAAAACGGCATTATCGTGAGCCGCCTTGAGCACACGTTTGGCTGCGTCCTCGCTGTATTCCGCTATGGAGGAGAACCCGTACACGCCTCCTTTGTACACCCTGGCGCTCACGCCGGAAACGTCCGTGCGCGCATTGCCTATAAGATTGCCGTTAAGCAGCGCGGCAGAGCGGGAACGGTTGACCTGTCCGCGCACCTCCGTGTGCAGGCCTTTTTCAAAAGAACCCGCACAGGCCTTTAATTCATCTTTCAGCATACTGCTCCTTTCACCCCTGAGGGGCACAAAATATGTCTATTCTATCTCCAGGTCCAAAGGTTTGTCGATCTCTTCCCCCACATATCCGCCCGTCTTTTTGCGCTGGCGCACGCATTCCGTGAGCAGATACTCGATCTGCCCGTTGACGGAACGGAAATCATCCTCCGCCCACTGGGCTATCTGGGCGTAAAGCTTGGCAGACAGGCGCAAAGGCACCTGTTTCTTTGCGTTATCGCTTTCCATCTTAGTACAGGCTGCCGGAATTCACTACCGGCTGAGCGTCATGATTGCCGCACAGTACCACCAGCAGATTGCTCACCATGGCGGCCTTGCGTTCGTCGTCCAGTTCCACTACATTGTTTTCGCTCAGCCTGTCCAGCGCCATCTCCACCATGCCTACCGCGCCGTCAACGATCATCTTTCGGGCGTCGATTATGGCGGACGCCTGCTGCCTCTGCAGCATCACCGCGGCGATCTCGGGCGCGTAAGCCAGGTAAGTTATCCTCGCCTCGATTATCTCTATGCCCGCTTGCGCCACCTTCTGCTGGATCTCGTCCTTGATGCGGCCCGCGACTATCTCGCTGGAGCCTCTCAGGGAACCGTCGTCCGCGATGCCGTCCCCGGTGGTGTCCACGTTGGGAGCCACGTCGTAGGGATACAGCCTTACCACGTTGCGCAGGGCGCTGTCGCACTGGAGGGAAAGGTATTCCTTGTAATTATCCACGTCGAATACCGCCTTGGCTGTGTCCACCACCTTCCAGATGACCGCTATCCCGATCTCGATGGGATTGCCCAGGCAGTCGTTGATCTTCTGGCGGGAATTGTTGAGCGTCATGATTTTGAGCGAGATCTTTTTGTTCACCATCGGGTTCGTGACCTGTCCGTTTACCACGATGGGCTTGTTCTCGTCGCTGGACACGTCGCCCGACTGGTTCAAGCGGGTCTTCGCGGCAGGATTGACCGCCACGCAGAAGGGATTCACAAAATAGAAGCCTTCAGTCTTCAAAGTGCCCACATATTTGCCGAACAGCGTCAGCACCAGCGCCTCCTGGGGTTTTATGACTTTAAGCCCAAGCCACAGCACCCAGCCGAGGCACAGGTAAATGATGCTGATTATCGCCAGAACGTAAAGACCATTCGCGGCGCCGTATATGGTCAGGAGCGTAAAGGCCACATACAGAAGTATGCTGAGCCCCAGCACCAGAAAACCGTTCCTGCGGCGGGAAAGCACGATTTCTTTCATAAGCAAAACCTCCAATCATCTTGATATCAAAATAATATCAGGTGCCAGAGGTTTTGTCAAGCTTTTCCTGTTGTTTTTTCGCTCGCTTTTCGGCGCGCCTGGCTTTATGCTTCTCGCGCATCTCGTGAAGCACAGCCAGAGTCTTCTGATCGTTGGGATAAAGCAGCTTAAGCAGCCCTATCGCTATCGCTACCGTGACTATCTTTTCCGGTGTAAACGGGAACCACAGCGCGGCAAGGTATGCGGTAGACACCGCGGTAAGCCACTTTACGCCTCCGTAGGTGCCCAACCCGAAGCAGATGTACGCCCAGCCGTTGGTTATCATCCAGCCGATGCCGAAGCAGATCAGGAAGTGCGGATTGATTATGAACCAGCCGATTTTTTTGAGCGTCGGTTTCCATCGCTCGTACAGGTTTTTGATTCTTTGCGTCATTTGCCGCCTTTCGCCAAGTCGTTAGTGTCTATGGACTTCCCGAACACCACGAACCGCTGATACAGGAACTCCGTGACGAAATTGATGAGCATATTGATGATCGTGGCAAGGGTGCCGTTTATGCCCCAGTTCTCGGTCATGACCTTTTCAAACCAGGTGCTCAGCGGAGTGAATACCGCGTAATACGCCGCTACCAGCAGCATCGCTTTGGGGATATTGTTCGCGCTTTTGAAGGTATAACGGCGGTTGATGGTAAAGTTCCATACTACGCTCAATATGAGCGCTATGAGGTAGCTTGCCCATTCCACGAGCCCCAGCACGTCGTGCAGCAGAGTGAAAGAGCCCAGCTCTATCAGTCCGGCGGACGCAGCCACCAGCGCGTATTTGACGGTCCTTAACAGTTCACGGTTCATTTTTGTTTTCCGGGCAGTTATGCCTGCTCTTCCTCGCCTCTAAGGTTCTTTTTAATGAATTCGTCGGTGTTCATGTTCTTTTCGCGTTTTTTGTGGGGGTAGCGGGGATGGTTATCCTTTGGAGCCTGTACTTCCGCTTCCGGTTCATTCTTTTCCTCGTTATCTTCCTGCGCGGGCTTGGCAGACCGTTCTCCCGGCTGCAGACGGCGCACTTCCTCCACGGAATACTCGCGTATCTCAAAGTCGTCGTCCACGCTCACCTTGACCTTGACTTTTTCCCGCAGCACGTTTATTTCCGTCACTAGGCCAACGCCGTCGGGGGTCATTATATCCTTCCCTACCCTGGGCAGCTTCTTTAATGTCTCCTCATAGAAGTCCTGCTCGTACTTGAGGCAGCACATGAGCCTGCCGCACTGACCGGAGATCTTGGTGGGGTTCAAAGACAGGTTCTGTTCCTTCGCCATTTTGATGGAAACGGGCGCAAAGTCGCTTAAAAACGCGCCGCAGCAGATCTTTCTTCCGCAGATGCCGAGGCCTCCCAGAAACCGGGCTTCGTCTCTTACGCCGATCTGCCTGAGCTCGATGCGGGTGTGGAATACGCCCGCCAGGTCCTTGACCAGGTCCCTGAAATCCACCCGTCCGTCGGACGTAAAGTAGAAGACCAGCTTGGAACCGTCGAACGCAGCTTCCACGTTGACCAGCTTCATGTCCAGCTTGTGCTCGAGTATCTTTTTTTCGCAGATGGGAAAAGCTTCCTTTTCCTTTATCCGGTTTTTCTTCTCGGTCTCCATATCCTGTTCCGTCGCCAGCCGGACCACGGGTTTGAGTTCGCCCACCACGCTGTCGTCGGATATGTCCCTGGCACCGGTCACGGTCTCGCCTATCTCAAGCCCTCTCACCGTCTCCACTATAACCTGGGAGCCCGCTTCGGGCCACACGTCTCCGGGTGAAAAATAGTACACTTTCCCGGTAGACGCAAATCTCACGCATACAACTTTAGCCATTCTTCCTCCAAATCAGGAATCATATATGTCAAACAGGTCAAACAAAAGAGTCTCCAGCACGTAATGCCCCGCCACATGGGCATTCCTCATGCGGCTCGCTTTGACCACCGCTTTCATAAGCCTTGCCCCATCTATGCCGCGGGCGTTCAGCGCGGACGCCAGCGGAGCCCTGCTTTCTCCCCTCATCAGTTCCCCCGCAGCCGCTTCCAGTATCTCAAGCACCTGGGCGCATTTGTCCCTTAACGGCAAAAGCGCCGCTGCCGCGCGGGGAATATCATTTTTGCTTTCCAGCAGTCTGAACGCCGAAAGCGCAGCGTCGTATGTCTTAAGGTATTCGGCGTCCCGGTTTATTTCCAGCGCGTGCCCTACGCTGCCGAAACTGAGGCTCGCGATAAGCTCCGCCTTGTCTGCCGCCGCGCCCGAGTTTTCCAGTTCGCGTTTAACCTCCTGCTCTCCCTGGGGAGGGAACCTTAACGTGACGCACCTTGAGCGTATCGTAGGCAAAAGCGCCTCCGGCAGCGGTGTGAGCAGGAAAAACACTGCGTAGGAAGGCGGTTCCTCCAGCGTCTTCAGCAGAGCGTTCTGGGCCGCCTCGGTCATTTTATCCGCCTGATCGATCACCACGCATCTCACGCCGTGATCCGGCTTAATGGATATATCCGAGATCATGTCCCTGATCTGACCGATCTTGATCGTCGCGCCGGTGGGCTCGATCACGCTTAGCATGGTGGAAACGTTATCCCAAAACGCCAGGCAGCTTTTGCAGGAACCGCAGGGTTTTTCGCCCGTGCCCTGGCAGTTCAGCGCCCGGGCAACCTGCTTTGCCGCTTCCATCTTGCCTGTGCCGTCCGGCCCGGCAAAAATCTGAGCATGGACAATGCGCCCGGTCTTCACCGGGCGCAGCAGCTGTGTCTGCAGGAAAGCGTTTGCCCTGGACTGCGGCATCAGAACTTCTTGAACTGCTCCACGTTAAGCTGGAATACCGTCGCGCCGCCCACTACGACCTCCACAGGGAAAGGCGTAAAGCTGGCCATGCCCGGAGACATCTGGGTAGGCTGGGTAGCGATCTGCTTGCGGCTTTTGCAAACCTTCTCTATCACGCTCATGGCGCCGTCCAGCTTGCAGTCGTCAACGCCTATCAGCAAAGTGGTATTGCCCGCCCTCAAAAAGCCGCCGGTGGTGGCCAGTTTGGTCACTCCGTAGCCTTCGTTCATAAGCGCGCTGACCAGGCGGGAAGCGTCCTCGTCCTGAACAATTGCAATTAAAAGCTTCATATGATCAGCTCCTTTTTATATGATTATAGTCCGCGTTTGTAAAACTTTCAAGCGTGCAAAAGCGATATATTGCACATTACCGGCAGGTGGTCGCTGGCCACGGAGTAATACGCTTTTGCTTCGTCCGCCTCTATCCCTTTGCTTACGAAAATGTAGTCTATGGTCTCTTCCAGCTTAAGCGTATGGCAGGTCAGCATGGGAATGGGCGCATGGGTGTCGGTCAGCTTTTCCCTAATCCGTCCGATGAGCGGATCGCCGGGCGTCATGTTCAGGTCCCCCAAAAACACGTGCGGAAGCGATTCTTTGCCGATCAGCTCCGTCAAAAGCCCGACCGCATATGCCCGTTCCGGGCGTGTCAGCCCGAAATGAGTGCCGTACACAGCCAGCTTGCCCTCGGGCGTTTCGACGACTCCCCTGTAAATGACTCTCGGTTCATAGTAACCGGGTTCACGCTCGTCAAGCGGCACCTCCGGCACCGGGAAGACCTTGAACTCGGTTATGGGAAAACGGGATAACAGGCCGATTCCGTACTTGCCCGTGCCTCCCATGGGGATCGCCTTTGCGAACCTGTGCTCCATGCCCGTCTTGTCGGCGATATACGCGGGCTGGTCCACGTTGCCGCTGTCCGCGCAGCCTCTCCTAAGCTCGTTCAGCCCCAGTATATCCGGATCCAGCCGTTTGATCATATCGCAGCAGCCGTCAAGCCTGAGCTGCCCCCAGGCATCCCGCCCCGACTGCACGTTATATGTCATCAGTCTCATGCTAAAACCGCTCCACCCCCCGCGGCGTCCTGTCGAAAAACTCGTTCATTTCCCTTAAGCTGTCCGTGTTCACATGGCTAAGCGCGTCCTTTTCCATGCGCCACTGCCAGTTGCGCCCGCCCACAGTGCCGGGGGTGTTCATGCGCGCCTCGCTGCCCAGCCCAAGCACATCCTGCATGGGCACTATCACCGTGTCCGCCACGCTGCCCAGGGCAGCCTCGATCATGCTCTGGCTTATCTTTTCCCTCTGCGGCAGGTATTTGAGTGCGAACTCCTTCGTGGATTCCCCGGCGCTTGCCCACCAGCCCTCACTGGTATCGTTATCGTGGGTGCCCGTATACAGCAGGCAGTTCTCGCTCACGTTCGGGAAGAAGTGCACGTTGGTCTCGTCGGAGTCGAATCCGAACTGCATGACCTTCATGCCGGGAAGCTCGGTATACCGGAGCAGCCGCTTGACCCTGCGGCTGACCACGCCCAGGTCTTCGGCTATAATGCTGAGTTTGGGCAAATGCCGCTTCACTGCCCTGAAGAAGCTGAATCCGGGAGCTTTTTCCCACTTGCCGTTTCTGGCGTTAAGCGCTCCGGCTTTGACCGCGTAATAGTTCGCAAAACCGATAAAGTGGTCTATCCTGACTATATCAAACAGCTCCGCCGCAGTCTTAAGCCTTTCGATCCACCACTTGTACCCCGTCTTCCTGAGATACCTCCAGTTATACAGAGGGTTTCCCCACAGCTGACCGTCTTTGGCGAAGTAATCCGGCGGCACGCCCGCCACTTTGGTGGGTCTTCTGTCCTGATCCAGCTGGAAAACCTCCGGATTTGCCCAGGCATCCGACGAATCCTCGGCAACATAGATGGGCAGATCGCCCAGAAACTGTATCCCAAGGCCGTTTACATATTCCTTTAACGCTTTCCACTGTTTGAAGAACAGATACTGCAGGAATTTGTAATACTCGATCTCGTCTTTCAGAACGCGCGAATAATGGTTCACTGCGGTCTCTTCGCGGAACCTGATGGACACGTCCGGCCAGTAAGTCCACATTTTTCCGCCGAAATAGTCTTTTACGGCCATGAACAGCGCATAGTCATTTATCGCCGGGTGCGTGCTCACGAACCCCTCGACTTCGGGCCTCAGTTTTTCATGGCTTTCGTAAAAACACTGTTTAAGCAAGCGTATCTTGCGGTTTCTGGCGGCATCCGTGGGTTCATGTTCCGGCGGCAGATGTTCAAGGATCGACTCCGACAGCAGACCGTCCCTTACCAGATCCCTCAGGTCTATCATGAACACATTGCCCGCATGCGTGCAGGGGCTCTGATACGGAGAGCTTCCGAAGCCCGTCGGTCCCACAGGCAGCACCTGCCACACGCTCATGCCCGCTTCTTTAAGCCAGGCGGCAAATTCCCGCGCCTCACTGCCCAAAGTGCCGATGCCTCCCGGTGAAGGCAGGGAGGTGATGTGCATAAGTACGCCGCTGCGTCTCATTCTAATCGCTCCAAGTCCTTTATAATTTCAATTCCTGTCCGGGTTCCACCATATAGGTGTTGTCCTCGGCCGCGAACCACATCCGGGTGCAGTTCGGGTTGAACACCCTGTCGCCCTCCGCGGAAAACCTAAGACGCCAGAACGCCTCAGTGTAATCGTGTATCTCTATGTTCGTGGCGTACCATACATCGGCGTGCCCGGATATCCTGTCGGCGAAAGCCTCTATCACCTGCCAGTTGTCGGCACCTTCGAATTCGTAGGAATGGCCCCACAGATAGAACAGCAGCGGAGTCCTGCCCCTGTCGTTGTTCAGGAAGCTGTCCGCGAGTTCCATAAGCGCCGGATCGTTGTGATGGCAGGTCGGATGCCATTCCAGCCACCTTTCGGGCAGATCGAACGCATGGGTGGATCGGGTGGTGCGGCAGTATTCTATACCGCAGGATTCCAGCGCGGCGATCGCCTGTTCATCGTACGTTCCGTATGGATATGCGGCGCCGCGGACCAGGCGGTCAAACACCTTTTCCAGCGCTTCCCTGTCGCGGATTATGTCCAGCGTCCTCAGCCCTTCCGGCAGCGCGTTCCAGAATCCGTGTACCGACCCGTGCACCGCCACCTCGCAGCCCGGATAAGAGGTATACGTCTTTACGCAGGCTGCCTGAGTCATCCGCCTGTGCACCTGCCCCTTGGGATACACGGTGCCTTCCTGCGCGAACTGGCCGGAGTTCAGGTTGAACGTGCCCTTCAGCGCGTGATAGCGCATTATGGATATGAGCTTCACATCCTGCTCCACGCCGTCGTCATAGCTCATGGTAAACGCTTTGACCCTGCCGCCCGGAAAACGCATCCTGATACTGTTCATAAACGCCTCATTTATCAGACTATATATGTCTCTATGTTATATTCTTAATCAATATTTTACTGCTATTGTAACAGTTTGTCAATATTCGCAGCCGCAAATGCTGTGATTTATTGACCGGCGCGGATTATTATGCTATCATCTGTGTGAGGTGATGATCATGGACGAGACGCTGTCCCGCGCGCTGGAGCTGCTTAAAGATATTACTCCCCTGAAACAGGACTGCGGCAGCCTGTGCGCTTCCGCCTGCTGCAAAGACGAAGGCGAAGCGGGCGCTCTGGTCTGGCTTATGCCGGGTGAGGAATCCGTTCCGATGACCTGGGGCAAAGTGTCCAAATCCGTTATGCCCGTCACGCGGACAGATGTCAGCGCCTTATACTGCGATGCACCGTGCGACAGGGAGCGCCGTCCCTTCATGTGCCGCATCTTCCCGCTTTCGCCCTATTATTCCGAAAAGCGCGGAGAATGGGACGTACGCCTGGACCGACGCGCGGCGCCCGTGTGTCCCCTGTTCAGATATGGAAAAGCCGGGCTCGACCCTGCCTTTGTGGATGCCGCCCGCCGGGCAGTGCGCCTGCTTGCCGAAGACCCCGAGTGGGAAAGCCAGCTCAAGCTCCTCGCTGCCGAGGAAGCCGCATACAGAATGACGCTGTGATGCATAAACAGCTTATATTTGCACACTTATTATGTATTTTCAGTTAATTTAGTTAAATGTTCTTTATCCGGGCAGAAATCCGCTTGCAATGAGTTGTCCTCTTGGTTATAATTATATTATTAAATTAATGCAGTTTAACAGAAATTAACATACAGTTTGCAAAATGTCGACAAACTGTACACCGAGGTAATGTATGCCGCTTACCGAAACCGAAAATAGCCTGCTTCGGGATATGGCGAAGCGTCTGGGCGAGATCGCCGCAAAGCACGCATCCGAGGGCAAACGCACCCGCTGGGAACGTCACAACACCCTTCAGAGCGAACGCCCCATGTTCCTGGTGGATCAGCTGCCCTGGAACGAGCTGGATCCCGCCTGCGTCCACGGACACGAAACGATCAAAGACCGCTATTGGTCCCACGTGGAGATTTGGATGCGGCGGGAACTGTGGAAGGCAGAGAACCTGAAGACCGACATGGTAGTCGATCCCTACGTAAAGCTCCCCCGCCCCTTCTTTAATTCCGGACGCGGTCTCGCCAGCAAGGTTACGGAACTCAAGCTGGACAAGACCGGCGACGTTGCCAGCCAGCACATGGAAGCGGTGCTGTGCGAGCCCGAGGATATCGAAAAAATAAAAGACCCCGTCATAACTCCCGACAGAGAGACCGAGGCGCGGGTCGTTGGGGAAGCCGACGCTCTGTTTGACGGGATAATTCCCTGGCGCTTTTGCGGTCCCGTGATGCACCTGGGCGCCTGGGATACCATCGCTTACTGGATGGGCGTCGAAAACCTGTACATAGAGCTTATGGACCGTCCCGAGATGATGCACGCCGTCATGGAGCGCATGCTCGGAACTTACATGGTCGAGATAGATCAGTACAACCGGCATAAAATATACGACACTGCCGAAAACTACTGCCACTGCTCCCAGACCTACATGCCCGGCGAAAGCCCCAACCGGGAAGCCACCACGTTCAACGGCTGGGCGTACGGTCTGGCGCAGCCCTTCACCTCCGTATCTCCCAAGGTCACTCAGGAATTCGAGTGTGAGTATATGAAAAGGGTCTTCCCCTATTTCAAGAACATATACTACGGCTGCTGCGACCGGCTGGACGACCGCATGGAGATCGTGTGCGCACTTCCCAACGTGCGCAAGCTCTCCTGCAGTCCCTGGAGCCACAGGGAAGCGTTCGCCGAGAAGCTGCCCAAGTCTATAATAATGAGCAACAAGCCCAACCCCGCGTTCCTTGCGACGGACGCTCTTGACGAGGCTGCGGTGCGCGCCGACATCCGCCGCACCATAAACGCCGCTGCGAAATACGGCAAAACGCTGGAAATGATCCTTAAGGACGTTTCCACCATAAAATACGACATCCCGCGGCTGCAGCGCTTCTGCGAGATCGCGATGGAAGAAGCGGGTGCGTAAGTATACGCCGCGCTGATACATTTTGAAAGGAGGGCACGTCATGACTAACGCTTTGAAACAGAAACGTCAGCTTCCGCCTGCCCTCAAGGAGTTCAAGGGCTACATAAAATACTGGGACCTGTGCCTGATGCTGCTGCCGGTGGTAGCATACTTTATCATATTCAAGTACATACCCATGGGCGGCATAGTCATTGCGTTCAAGGACTTTAAGCTCGGTCTCGGCGTGTCAGGCAGCGAATGGGTCGGTCTGGCCAATTTCGTGGACGCGTTCCGCACACGCCTGTTCATAAGGTCCGTACGCAATACGCTGGTGATCAGCCTGCTTAAGCTGTGCGTGGGCTTCCCTGCCCCGATAATCCTCGCCCTGCTGCTAAACGAAGTGCGCCACAACGCTTACAAACGCGTGGTGCAGACCATAAGCTACCTGCCCCACTTTTTAAGCTGGGTAATAATGGCGGGTATTCTCAGCCAGCTTTTGTCCCCCAACAACGGCGCCGTGAACGCTCTGCTCAAGACCCTGGGCCGCAAAGACCCGGTCCCCTTCCTGCTGGATAACGCATATTTCAGGGGCACTGTGGTCATTTCCGACGTCTGGAAGGGCGTCGGCTGGGGTTCCATCCTCTATTTGGCCACCATATCATCCATAGACCCCACGCTGTACGAAGCCGCCATATGCGACGGCGCCAACCGTCCCCAGCGAGTAAAATACATTACCCTCCCCAGCATAATGCCTACCATCACCATCATGCTGATTCTCAGCCTGGGCGGCATACTGGATGCCGGCTTCGACCAACTTTTGAACCTGTACTCTTCCGCCGTGTACGAAACGGGCGATATAATAGACACTTACGTCTACCGCGTAGGTTTGGTAGACTGGAACTACAAGCTCTCGACCGCCATAGGCCTATTCAAAAACATAATCGGTTTCGTGTTGGTCGCGGGCTCGAACGCTGTGGCTAAGGCCATCAGCGGCAACGGCATCTGGTAGGGAGGATCGTTATGCGCAAGGAAAGATTCACCCTCGGAGACGCGATAATCTACACGCTGCTGGCGCTGTTGTGCTTTACCATCGTGTTCGCTTTCATGCACCTGCTCAGCATTTCGCTGTCGCCCAACGCCGTCGCCACGAAGGGCGGGCTCATTTTCCTGCCCAAGCAGATCACATTCGACAACTATCAGCGCGTGTTCAACAACCGCTATATCTGGCTGGGCTATAAAAACACGCTGATCCGAACCGTCGCGGGCACTTCGTTGCAGCTGATTGTCACCGCCCTGGGTGCGTACGTACTCAGCAAAAAGTACTTCCCCCACCGCAGTTTCTGGACGCTGCTGATCGTGTTCACCATGTTCTTTTCCGGCGGTCTGATCCCTTCGTTCCTTTTGGTCAAAAGCCTGGGGCTCATCGATACCTACGCCTCAATGATACTGCCGGGGCTGGTCAGCGCCTACAACCTCACTATCATGCGCAATTACTTCCAGTCTCTTCCCGAAGAGATCGAAGAAAGCTGCATGATAGACGGCGCAGGGCGCATGCGCATATTCTGGCAGTTCATACTGCCCCTGTCCACGCCCATACTTGCCACCGTAGCGCTGTGGCTGGCGGTAGGACACTGGAACGCCTGGTTCGACGTGCTGATCTACATTTCCGACAAGGATAAGCGCACCCTGCAGGTGGTGCTCAGAAACATAATCGTCACCGGCACAAAAGAGCTGGATATAGACGCTTCCTCCAGCTCCGTGAACAACGAGCCCCAGACCTCCAGCGAAGGGCTCAAGGCTGCGAGCATCTACGTCGCCACCATACCCATCCTTTGCGTATATCCTTTCCTACAAAGGTACTTCGTGAAGGGCATCATGGTGGGCTCGCTCAAAGGTTAGGCGCAAGGCGCTTGACATAATTACAAAGGAGGAACAACACATGACACGCAAGCTTCTGAGTCTGCTTGTGGCGATCGTGATGGTCATGACTGCCATCCCCTTCGCTCTGGCTGAAGACGCGCCCATGAAGATCACCGTGGCAGGCTACATGTTCGGCCCCATCGATGACGCCAAGGACGTGGTAACTCCCGCGGTGGAGAAGATGCTGCTTGAGAAGCACGGCATCAACGTGGATATCGAAGTTGAGTACATCGAGTACAACAACTACTCCGAGATCCTGGCCCCCCGTCTCTCCGGCGGCACCGCCCCCGACGTGTTCCTGGCGCTGAGCAGCACCACCCTGGACACTTACTATGATCAGGGCGTTATCGCTTCCTGGGACGTCGACTTCTTCAAAGAGAATGCTCCCGACGTATGGGCCTTCGTTGAAGGCGGCGGCGTAAACGGCGACCTGGCCGACCAGTTCGATATGTGGCTGGAGTATGCCATGAAGGACGGCAAGATGGTAGTTCTGCCCTCCCTCAAGCCCGACGGCAACATGCCCTACAAGACCCTGATCTATCGCGGCGACTGGCTCGACAACCTAGGCGTATCCGAGGATGAGCTGCCCAAGACCGTGGACGAGTATGTTGACCTTATGACCCGCTTTGCCAAGGAAGACCCCGATCAGGACGGCGAAAACGACACCTTCGGTTTCTCCCTGACCGGTATGAAGACGCTCTTCGGCGCCTACGGTATGTATAACGGCTTCCTGGGCGGCACCTCCTACTGGTACGAGGAAGACGGCGAACTGATCAACCCCGACGTATCCCCCAAGAGCAAGATCGTCGTCGAACTGCTCAGAGACCTGTACGCCAACGGCGTTATCGATCCCGAGTTCGTTAAGGGCAAGGAATCCGCTGACGGCGCTTACTGGGCGGCTTCCGCCGGCCTGATCAACGGCCTGTACGGCGCTTCCGCCAACGCTTCCATCGACCACTTCCGTCTGAAGGAAGTCCTGGGCGACGATGGCGGCCCCGTTGCCAAGACCTATTGGGAAGTCAACGGCCCCGACGCCAAGTTCGTATACGCTCCCTGGCCAGCCGGCCCCGACGGCGACTACGGCTGGTCCGTCGGCTACGCTGTAGCCGTGGGCGAGAGCGCTGTGTACAACAAGGCTCTGGAAGAAGACCCCGACAAACTTGCCACCATCTTTAAGATCCTGAATGCCTTCGCCACCGATGACGAGCTTTACATGCTGGCCTCCTGGGGCATTGAAGGCGTGACCTACACCAACGAAAACGGCAAACTGTCCCGCCTGCTGGACAACGCCGGCCTGAATGAAGTTGGCGTATGGGGCTGCCGTTCTCTCTACGGCGCCGACCGTGCGTTCAGCGAGCTGGCCTACAACCTGGCGTTCTACAATGACGCCTCCATCGCCAACCGTCTCAACTACTTCAAGCTCGACCAGTACAACAGCTACATTCAGGATGCTGTGAGCGAGACTCTGCCTTCTCAGGGCAAGTACCTGAGCGACCTGCAGACCATCAGAGACGAAGCGTACACCAACTTCATCCGCGGCGACAGACCTCTGGACGAGTGGGATGCCTACGTCGAAGAGTACATGACTGCCGGCGGACAGATCCTCCACGACGAAGCCAACGAGTGGTTTGCCAACAAGTAATCCAAGGCAGCAACGCATAGACCCGTGCCCGGCGTATCACGCCGGGCACTTTATTGTGTTTGTCCGTTCCATCTCCGAAGGCTGTGTCTGTGTCTGAAAGCTTTAGGCGATATAACGCCATAGGTTGGAAATTGTGTTATGAACGGTCACTGAGCTTTGATGCCCGGAATACTTTCATGCTGAGGCAGGTATTCGGGTGATCGAACTCAGGCACTGCGGACTGGTTAACGCTTTCCGAGCTTTGGCTCCCGGAATACGTTCATACAGAGCAGGTATCAGGACGATCGGAGCCCGGCACTGCGGACTGGTTAATACATAAAACATGGGCGGCGGTGTTTTACCGTCGCCCATGTCGTTTTACGTCATTACGCTGTGACAGGTTTGTTTATCAGTCTTCACCCTGCCAGGCAGCCAGATCCGTGCCGCTCAGGTGGATCCAGCCGGTAGCGCCCCTCAGGCTTACGAGCAGCCACTCGCCCTCGTTCTTAAGAATGGGCAGGCAGGTGTCGATCTCAAACAGCTGGGTGTTTTTCTCCAGCAGGGCCACTTTGGGGGCATTCAGATCGTTCCAGGCATACACAGGGGTTTTTCCTTCGGTGAGGTACCAGGAAGGATCGATAAAGATAAACTCGGAATTTACCCAACCGGCAAGCGCATCCTCGGAATCGCCCAGCACGCAGTACGCCCAGCCGTCTTTCTCTTCGGTCACGATGATGAGATCCCTGAATTTCAGGGTCTTGATGGCCTTGGCGGAGGAGCTGGGCTTCTCACGCAGAGTGAGTTCGTTGCACAGCACAGTAGCCTGCAGGCCGATCTGACCCATGCCGTAGGAAGGGATTATTTCCGCATAAGCGGTAGTGAGAATAGCGAATACGAGTACCATAACAGTGATAAGCGCCAGCAAACCAGTCTTTTTCATTTTAATCTTTCTCCTTGTTGTTTATTCTGTAATAGGACTGTGCCGCCGTCATGTTTGTTCCCTGCTTTGATACGGATATCAAATCTTTCTTTCGGGAGCCTTGACTTGGCACCGTTCTGTTTTGTCCCGGTATCTTGCCAGTTTCACTATATTATACGCGCGACATCCCCGGATGGCAACGTCAGGTTTGTAAATAAATAGAAAAATAGCATCGCATCACAAAACCTGCGCTTCCCCCTCACCACGCTGCTGCGGATTTGAGAACACCCAAGTCAGCATGACAAGTCCCTTCGATTTTCGGTGCGCATATTGCCTTTCGCTTTGTTTTTGGTATAATATGAATCGATCAGTATAACAGTGGCAGACAGGAGGCGTCTTATTCATGAACCAACCGTTTTACACGTCCGACTGGCATATCCATTCTGTTGCAAGCTACGACGCAAGTCTTCACGTAGCCGACCTTGTGAAGCAGGCAGATGCCCAGGGACTGACGGATTACGGGCTTACAGACCACGTTAACGTGCCCAGCTGGATCCATTTTCTGAAAGCTTCCCGCGAACTTGTAAGGCAGTACGCCAGGCCGGGTTTTCACTTTGGCGTGGAACTCACCACGATATCGGGCTGGCTTGAACAGTATGACCGCAAGCACGGCACCAAGGAAGGCTACGAAAAGCCGGACATCCCCGGCCCGGAGCCCGTGGCGTTCCCTCTTACCAAAGAGGAACTGGACGAGTGCGGTGTCGAGTACGTTATCGGCGCCGGCCACTGGATACTGGACGCGCCACGCACCCGCAGCGTGGTGGTAAAGGACATGCACCGTCAGAATCTGGTATGCGCGTGCTCGCCCCTGGTGGACATCGTCGGGCACCCCTACTGCTTCTTCGGCACCTATGAAGACGACGGCGGCCGCCAGGTGCCTTTTGATGATTTTTCCATCGTTCCCCGGTCCATGCACGAAGAGCTCTGGACAGCCATACGGGAAAACGGCAAGGCCATGGAAGCCAATACCGGCTTTTTCTTCGGCCTGCATCCCGAGGCGTTCAGGCGCGCTTACGCGGAGTTCGTGCGCGGCGCTTTCGAAAGCGGAGTGCCTATCACCATCGGCACGGACTGCCACGGTCCGAAATATAACGACGCGAACGACACGGCAAGGGAATACCTGGGCAGCGTCGGCTTTAAGCCCGGCGATTTTGCTCATCCCCGCTTCCGCAGGCCGCGCTCGGTCTGACCCCGCCAATATGCATTTAAACAGGAGGCAGTCTGCATGAATTTCCATCTGCTGACACAGTATCTGGATTCGCTTAATGAAGAATACGGCATTCCCGCCTTGGACGTGATAGTAACAAAGGAACACGAAACCGTTTACCGGCATATGGTGGGCTTTTCGGACACGGCAGGCACGCGTCCCGTGAGCGAAAAGGACTTTTACCTTATGTATTCCTGCACCAAGCTTGTCACCATGACCGCCATGATGCAGCTGATAGAAGCGGGCAAGGCAAGTTTGTACGACCCTGTCAGCCGTTTTTTGCCGGAATGGGAATACATGACCGTTATGAACGCGGACTACAACGCCAAGGGCGAAAGCTACAGCCCGGGTCTTAGGGAGCCTTCCCATTACGCGAAAAACCGCATCAGGATAATAGACCTCATGAGCATGACCGCCGGACTCACCTACGACCTGCATTCCGAAGGCATACGCGAACTGCTGGCCAAAAAGCCGGACGCGACCACCCGCGAAGTCGTGGCAGCCATAGCCCGCATGCCGCTTTTGTACGAGCCGGGCACCCGTTACCGTTACAGCCTGGGACACGATGTGATCGCCGCGGTGATAGAGGCGATAAGCGGGGAGCGTTTCAGCGAATACCTGAACAGACACGTGTTTGCTCCTCTTGGCATCACCGACCTTACCTGCCACATGACCGACGAACAGAAAGCCCGTTTAAGCGCGCTGTACCGCTTTGACCCAGATACGAAAAAGATGGTCTGCGCGGACGAAAAACTGCCGGGCTTCGCTATCTCCCCCAACTACGAAAGCGGCGGCGCGGCTCTGGCGGGCACCGCGGACGCGTACAGCGCCCTTACCGAAGCGCTGGCAAACGGCGGCGTGGGGCGAAACGCCGGCCGCATACTTAACGAATCCGGCGTCATGCTGTTCACCCATTCCGTGCTCACCGGTGACCTGCTTAAGGACTTTCGTAAGGGCCGCTTCCTTGAGTACTCCTACGGTCTGGGAGTCAGAGTGAAGACCGAGACGGCTTTAGGGCAGTCGCCCGCCGGAGAATTCGGCTGGGACGGCGCCGCGGGCGGCTACGCAGTGGTGGACCCGTTCAACCATATCAGCATATTCTACGTTGAACACATACATAATTTCTTCGAGGGCTACAGCGTGATCCATCCCCGCGTACGCGATCTGGTGTATAAGGGTCTGAACAGAAACTGACTTTACGGAGGCCTCTATGGCAAACGCCAATTTCCTGCCCAACGACGAGATCACATACATTCCCAACGCGCACGCAGCTAAGAATCCCTTCCTATCCCGGCAGACGGAAACAGGCTCGCTGCCCATATACGAAGGCAGCCGTCGGCTTTTGCCCAAACCGTTCTGGCAGGGTCACGATGACGTCATAGCGTGCCATGATAAAGTCTGGCGCCTCGCGTTTTCAAACCTGCGCATGCCTGTCAAAGAGAGCGGTTTCGTATCCGCATTTATCGATACTGCATTCAACGGCATGCTGATTATGTGGGATTCGGCGTTCATACTCATGTTCGGACGCTACGGCAGCCGCGCATTCAACTTTCAGAAGACTCTGGACAATATGTATGCCCGCCAGCATCAGGACGGCTATATCTGCCGTCAGCTGCGGGAAGACATCGCTGGCGAACGCTTCACCCGCTTCGATCCCTGCTCCACAGGTCCCGAAGTAATGGCCTGGTGTGAATGGGAATACTACAAAACCACAGCCGATAAGCAGCGTCTTGGCGACGTATACTACCCTCTGCTGGCGTACCATGAGTGGATGGCGGAGCACCGAACCTGGAGGGACGGTTCTTACTGGTCTTCCGGTTGGGGCTGCGGCATGGACAATCAGCCCCGCATGCAGCCCGGCCGCAATGTTTCCCACTCCAACGGCCATATGGTCTGGGTGGACTCAACGCTGCAGGCTGTGCTGGATGCCCGCTGCCTTGCAAACATGGCCGTTGAACTGGGACATGATGAAGATGTCCCCGCGCTGCAGAACGAAATAGAACTGCTTACCAAACTCTTCAACGACCGGCTGTGGTCCGAGAAGGACGCTTTCTACTTTGACGAATGGCGCAACGGACAGTTAAACGGCGTAAAATCCGTGGCTGCCTACTGGGCGCTGCTGGCCGGGATCGTCCCACCGGAACGCATGGAGCGTTTCATCGCGCATCTGGAAAACGAACAGGAATTCAAGCGTCCCAACCGGGTGCCCACGCTCTCGGCAGACAGTCCGGATTATTGCCCGGAAGGCGGTTACTGGCGCGGCGCGATCTGGGCACCCACCAATTACATGATACTGAGAGGGCTGGAGCAAAGCGGACGCGACGCATTGGCATACGATATCGCCCGCTCCTGCGTGGACTGCGCCACCCGTGTGTTTACCGATACCGGCACCGTGTGGGAAAACTACGCGCCCGAATCATTCGCTCCGGGCAAAGTGGACGGACATCTTGCCGCCAAAGATTTTGTGGGCTGGAGCGGTCTGTTTCATACGTCCATACTGTACGAGTATGTAATGGGCATAAAAAGCGACCCCGTGCACGGAAAATTGCGCTGGGATGTGCGTCTTACCGACGCTCACGGCATCTGCGATTATCCCTTCGGCGATGTGCCTGTCTCCCTGCGCTGTGAAGCCCGTGCCTCCGTGACAGATGAGCCTGTCATAACCATAGACGCTGACTGTCCCATAGAAGCCGAAATACGCTGGGAAGGCGGCATGAAGCGTATCCTGGCAGGTCGGGGCAAAACGGACATCCAACAGTAAAAACCTGTTTTGCAGCACATCTATAATATACTGAATGGCACAAAAAAACCACCGTATTGACGGTGGTTTACGCTCCTCAGGTAGGACTCGAACCTACAACCCTTCGGTTAACAGCCGAATGCTCTGCCATTGAGCTACTGAGGAATATCATATGCCGTGGCTCCGCTCGGTCCGCTTCCCGTTTCATGCTTCGCTTTCT
>JAEEGL016176416.1_pt1 | contig 25873 bp, 38 predicted proteins | sample 9134231 | NCBI WGS metagenome assembly JAEEGL01 (sample SAMN16246548, study PRJNA631951) | gut metagenome | biome: gut microbiome; feature: rumen; material: fiber-attached | host: Bos | place: Iran: Karaj | collected 2018-10 | reverse complement strand
CTTGTCCGTTTTGTGGGTCAGATCATGTCGGCATTGCTGACAGGTGGACGATGGATCATAAGCAACAATATGCCGTTTGGTGCTACGACTGTCATAACCATTCCACTTGGAGATACGCAAAGGAAACTGCTATTGCTGAGTGGAAGATGGTGTGCGAGAGAGCCAAAGTAGTAAAACCGATGGGAGGTGACTGATGATACCAGAGTTTACCAATGCTCTTGAATTTTTGGAAGTTAGTGCAGGTGTTGCACTACTGATAATTGCTGGATGTATTTTCTTTTGGACACTGAAGAAATAAAAAGAGGTGACCGATGAAGACTGAACAGTTACCCTTCGACATCCCTGATATTTACACCGAACTGCGGATGGATCGGGAGCAGAAAAAAGCTAAACGCCGATGGGAAGACCATTTCCAGAAGTGGTCGAATGAACAATCAGAGGACGGTCATACTCCCGAAGGTTGTTGTGGCACGGGAACGCTCTGCGATTACTGCGAAGACAACAGATATGGCAGACCGTGCGTGAGGGCATTGAATGCCTTATGTCGTGAAAAGGGATTGAAGATTGATTATACAAACTATGACTTCAAGAAAGTCTGGTGGATGTGAGGAAGTATGAAGACGCTTGATGAGGAGAAGAATAAAATGACAGGCGGAGCTTGGTATGTAAGAAGAACCAAAAATGATGAGCGTGAAGCTGTTGTTCATCTTGATAGATTCTGCAAGGCGTTTTGTATTGATGTTGAAGTTACTGATGATCTGGAATTTCGGTGCAAGGATTGTACTTTTCAGACCGAAAGCGGAAATTGTTTAGTCAAGATGTTCAAGTGTATATATGCACCAGACTACAAAGAATTTGGCGCAATGGGGGATTTATGAAAACGCTTGATGAAGTGATAAAGGCATGTGAAGAAACTGTCAGTGATGTTGACAGAGGAGTAGATATTGATGGATGTTACCTTGGCGCAACGGAAACAAGGGATGCGCTCGACTATCTGAAAGAATATCAACAGACTATAAAGTGGATCGAAATCCAAGCAGAACATATGAAGCAGACTAAAGAATTTATCGAGAAGGCAGCTGCAAACCAACCGCTAACTTGGCAAGACTTGAAGCAGATGGAAGGAAAGCCCGTGTGGGTGGAAGGACAAACACATAAACATTGGTGTATTATCAAGCGAGTTTTCTATGATGATTTACTTGGTAAAAATTTTATATCACTAATGTTTTGTAACCATAAAGGTAGAAATGATTCTTACCAACGCAAAGAATCAAATCTTGGTAAGACATGGCAAGCCTACAGGAAGGAGCGGGGATGATCACGATTGTTTGCACAGAAGCTGAGATGTCTTTGCTGAAAAGTGAATTACATATCAGTGATTCCAATATGCTTGAACGTCCGTATCGGATAAACGGATTTCCGTTTGATTTGAATCTTGGCGGAATGATTCACTGGGTTATCGGGGACGATGAACAAACGAAAAAAGCCTGCCAGATTCTGAATGACAATTTCAGCAAGATCAAAGGAAGGAAACGGAATGACCGCTGATCAACCGAGTCTGTTCCAAACCGTTGAAGTCCAGCAGTGGATCTCCGGAAGCTGGCCGTATTTTGTTTGGAATGAATGCCCTATCTGCGGTTATGACGGATTCCCGTCAGCAGTTCCGCCGACATCCTGTCCGAAGTGCGGAACGATCCTGATCGGCGGGAAGACTGCGGACGAAATCAACGAGGAATTGAGGGATTTATATGGCAAAAGCTGAAATTAGAATCAAATTGCCGTGGATCCGGCCGGAGGAGCTGGAGCCGAATGACGGAGAGCATATTGCTTTTATTTTCAAACATGATACAGATTGGCATGATGGAAATTATAGAGCAGAGAAAAGAATCATTACAAAACAGGCAGGATCCGCCGGGACTATTCCGGTTTATGAGTGTGTTCCATTTGACGCTGTTGCTTATTGGATGAGGATTTTACTTCCGGAGGATTTCAAATGATCGAATTTTTGAAAAACCTTTTTATCGGCTCGGTATTGTTGGTAGGGAGCCTATTTTTACTGTTTTTGGCTTTAGTAACTGTTGTTTTAATTATTAAAGTTTGGCGGGAAAAATGATCGAAGCCCTGTTCATTGGTCTTTTTATCCTGACTGGATCATTAGCTCTGATCTTATTCTATGAGGTATGGAAATGACAGAAGAAGATATGCTCATGCGGATCAATATCGGAATTGCTGAAATTATCAATGAAAGTGAAGGCAATTTCGGGAAAATCGAGCTGGTTGTAAAAGGCGGAGAAGTGAAACACGTCAATGTCAGCTATGAAATGTCCTTAGCGGCGAAAAAACGCTATTATCACCCTACTATACCGAGCGAAAACGCCGAAAAATAAAGTATAATACAGATAGCAACATAAGACTGGAAAAAGGCGTGTTGGTACTTCTCGTATCAGCACGTTTTTTTTTATAAAAGGAGGGAAACATGAGTGAAATGGAAAGAAATGAACTGATCGAAGCGGTTGAAGCCGGAGAACTGAAGATCCAGGCAGTGCAGCCGCGGTGGAAGTCTTGGGCAGTCTGGGTGTCGGTGCTGGGTGCAGTATGGACCATCCTCAGTGCGTTTGGCTTGCCTGAAAAATGGGGCATTCCAGAAGGTACTTTCCGCTCAGTAGTTGACGCGCTCGGCATCATTTTGGTCGGTTTTGGGATTTTGAATAATCCAACGGATCCGGAGAACTTTTAGAAATGTCCATCGGAACATATGCGTTAATCGGTATTGTCACAGTGGCAGTTCTCGGTTGGCTTCTCGGTTGGCTGGTTCCAAAACTGATCGGTAATTCGATTGATTCGCGGTTTGCAAAAAAAGAACGGGCTGAACAGGAATACAGAAAAGAGCAGATTGAAGATGCACTTATGCAGCAAAAAGGGCAGCAGGTTATGTCCGATTGCCTGCATGAGATCCTCAGGCACATGATCACCGGAGATCATATTGATGATCTTGAAGCTGCTCAGAGAGAATTGGAAGCCTTCAGGGAATTGAACAGAGAAAGCCTGATGCGCAAAGCGGCCAAATATAACTTGAGGTAATATGACAACATATCGGCAGCCCTTTCGGGGAGAATGGCCTATTACGCAGGCTTATGGAGAGATCATCGAAGGCGTAACATACCAGGGCAAACCGCATACCGGCATAGATTACGGGTGTCCAATGGGCACCGAGATCCTGGCCAGCGCGGACGGAGTGGTCATGAAAGCAGGTCAAGATCTGAACGGTTTCGGAAATATGATCATTATCCTGCATGACGCAAAACACGCGACACTTTATGCGCATTTAAGTAAGATCAGCATTTTTGTGAATCAAATCGTAAAACAGGGAGATCTGATCGGGCTGAGCGGGGCAACCGGCAACGTGACAGGTCCGCACCTTCACTTCGAAGCCAGGAGAGTATGGAACAATTACACTACGCACTTCAATCCAATGGATCTGCCGCTGATCAGCGTAGATGATACCGTCAATACCGAGCGGCCGAAACTGAAAGATGCAGATTCTTTCAAAGCAGGAGATCTGCTGACGGTGACCGCACCTTCCGGATGTAAAGGCTTCTTTGACCAGGGCTTTGACCAAGGCAGAAAAACTGTTTATAAACAGGGATCCTCATTCTATTACACCGGCGAAACAGCAATAAATGAAGCCAACGGATACACCTATATGCGGGTCATTCCGACCTCATTTTCCGTCTGGGTCGCAGTGCATAATGATGATTGTCAGATAGTGGATAAAATATGAGCATCATTTGGAAATATTTAGATAAACGATCCGCAACCATTGCCGCGCTGAAAGATTATGATTCCATGCAGTTCATCATCAAAAGCACAGAAAAGGAAATTGAACGCGCCAATGAAAAGCTCGGCAGTGTCGGCGGCTTGAAGCTCAATGAGATCCCATCCACCACGCACAATCCAAAAGCCGGAGAAGAGCGGATCCTGTCCGTCATCGATCAGATCAACGTCCTGCAGGAACGTTATCAGCAGGCACAGGAATACATGCGATGGTTCCAACCTGCCTGGACGCAGCTGCTGGATGAAGAACAATATATACTCAAAACGTTTTATTCTGAATCAAACGGCTATGGCTGCAATGCGGTTTATGTGATCGCAGACAAACTGAACATTGAACAACCGACTGTTTATAAACGAAAGAACCGAGCACTGAGCAGATTGACAGTGCTGCTGTTCGGGAAGGGCTAAGCCCATGCCCATGAAGCCGAAAAAACCATGCGCGCATCCTGGATGTGCAGAGCTGATCGATCCGGCCGAAAAGTATTGCCAGAAGCATAAGGCATTCCATCCGGTTGAAGTGAGATCCGGATCCGGCCGCGGATATACAAGTAAATGGCGGAAAGTCAGCAGACAATACTTAATAACACACCCATTATGTGTGAAGTGTCTGGAACGAGGAAAATATACAAAAGCAACTGTTGTGGACCATATCCGGCCGCACAGAGGAGATCCAATACTTTTTTGGGATCCCGCGAACTGGCAGCCTTTATGTAAGCCGTGTCATGACCGGAAGACCGGAAAAGAGGATACAAGGATCTCTTATTCATACTGAGCGGAAAAAGGGGAGGGGGGGCTTTTGATCTCAAAATGGTTTGCTCTGGGGACCGGCCGCCTACTTTTGCGCGAAAAATCGCGAAATTGAAAACAGGGGTTAATCGGAAAGGAGGTAATTCAATGGCAGGAAGAAAACCGAAGCCCACAAAGCTGAAAATGCTGGAAGGAAATCCAGGAAAACGGAAAATAAATGGAAAAGAACCGGATCCAGGGAAAGGATTACCGTCATGTCCTGTCTGGTTACTTCCGGAAGCGAAAAGAGAATGGCGCAGATTGGCGGAAAAACTGAATCTGATGGGCGTCCTTACCGAAGCAGATCGGGCAACATTTGCCGCATATTGCCAGGCATATGCGCGCTGGTATGAAGCAAATAAGCATATCGAACGGGATGGATCCGTATTTGTGACCGAAAAAGGATATCAGCAGCAATCGCCCTGGGTCGGAATCGCGAACACGAATCACCGCCTTATGATGCAGGCGGCTGCAGAATTTGGTCTGACGCCTTCTTCCAGGTCCCGGATTATCGCGGATGTTGACGGTGGCAGTGCCGGCGATGATATGGAGAAACTGCTCCGAGGGGAATAATGCCAGACAGGCCGGCAAATTTGCCGAAACTGAATAATTATCAACCTTCCCGGTTCATGCTTCCGACATCGCATTATGATGAGGCGAAAGCGGACCTGGCTGTTGCTTTTATTGAAAACCTTCAGCACACCAAAGGAAAATGGGATGGTCAGCCGTTTTGGCTACTTCCATGGCAGGAACAGATCATCCGGGACATCTTCGGAATTGTGGATGAGAAGGGCCATCGTCAGTTTCGAACCGCATATATTGAGATCCCAAAGAAAAACGGAAAATCAGAACTTGCCGCGGCAGTCGCTTTGTATTTGCTGTACGGAGATAACGAACCGGCGGCAGAAGTATACGGCGCAGCTGCAGACCGTCAGCAGGCGAGTATTGTTTTTGATGTTGCTCTGCGGATGGTAAAGAAGTCGCCGGCACTGATGCGGCGGACGAAGCTGATGGAAGCCACGAAGCGGATCGTAAATTATAGCAACGCAGGCTTTTATCAGGTCCTGTCTGCCGAGGTCGGATCCAAACACGGTCTGAATGTCAGCGGTCTGGTATTTGATGAGGTTCATGCCCAGCCGAACCGGCACCTGTACGATGTGCTGACACAGGGATCCGGGGACGCACGAGAGCAACCGCTTTGCTTTCTGATCACCACGGCCGGCACCGATCGGGAATCGATCTGTTATGAACTGCATTGTAAAGCTTCAGATATACTGAGCGGAAAAAAGATCGATCCGGCATTTTATCCGGCTGTGTTCGGTCTGCGGGATGATCAGGACTGGACGCTGGAAGAAAATTGGTATCTTGCCAATCCGAGCCTCGGACAAACCATCCAGATTGAGCGGGTCCGGTCCATGTTCTACGAAGCTGTTGACAATCCGGCCGAAGAGAACGTCTTCAAGCAGCTGCGCCTGAACATGTGGGTTTCCAGCCTGACGCGGTTCATTCCGGAACAGGTTTATGACCTGGGAAATGTTCCGATCGATATGGAAGCATTGAAGGGCCGGGATTGTTACGGCGGTCTGGATCTTTCCAGCACCGGAGATATAACCGCACTGGTTCTGATGTTCCCACCCAGGGACGAAACAGAGAAATATATCATGCTGCCATTCTTCTGGATACCGAGCGACACGATTCCGATCCGAGTCAAAAGAGCGTCAGTGCCTTATGATGTCTGGATACGTCAGGGCTATCTGTTTGCGACTGAAGGCAACGTGATCCATTATGGCTTTATCGAAAAGCATATTGAACAGCTCGGTATGATTTACAACATCCGGGAGATCGCGTTCGACCGTTGGGGCGCGGTCCAGATGACGCAGGATCTGGAAGGGATGGGATTCACTGTGGTTCCGTTCGGCCAGGGCTATAAAGATATGAGTCCGCCGACTAAAGAGTTTTATAAGCTCCTGATGGAAGGGCGGATCGTCCATGGAGGCCAGCCGGTCATGCGCTGGATGGCGGGCAATGTGGTGGTCGATACGGATCCGGCCGGAAACATCAAACCAACAAAGAACAAAAGCCCGGAAAAGATAGATGGTATCGTGGCTGCCATCATGGCACTGGATCGCTGTATTCGGCATGAAGAAGCAGCCAGCGTTTATGATGACCGCGGCCTGTTCGTATTCTGAGTGCCCTAAGTGTCCAAAATCGTATAAATTTCTTCGTATAAACGGGTGTATACTTATATTGTAAGATATCAGCAAAACAGATAACGTTTTTTTTCATTTTTACACCCATTTTGGAAAGGTCCTCATTTCGGGGGCCTTTTATTTTTGCTTTAAAGGAGGTGAGCATGGGATTAGTTGAATGGCTAATGTTACAGAATCGTCCGAAAAAAGTACCCACGATCACCGATAATGTAAGGGATTCCGGTCAGACTTTTTATTTCGGCAAAACAGATTCCGGCGAAGTAGTAAACGAAAAAAGCGCAATGCAGATCGCAACCGTTTATGCATGTGTGAGGTTGTTGGCCGAGTCTGTCGCCGGGCTTCCGCTGCATCTGTACGAATATACCGATACGGATGAACAAAACAAGGTAAAAGCCAAAGATCACCCGCTTTATAAGATACTTTACCGGCAGCCAAATGATGAAATGTCTTCTTTCACGTTCCGTGAAACGATGATGACGCATCTACTGCTTTGGGGCAACGCTTATGCGCAGATCATTCGGGACGGCCGTAACAATGTGCTGGGGCTTTATCCGCTGCAGCCTGATCAGATGGAAGTGGACCGCGATAAACAGGGCCGGATCATCTATATCTATCATGCATACACCGATGATGTTCCGGATCTTCAAAATAAAGACTACATCTTCAGGGCGGATGAGATCTTCCATATACCGGGCTTGGGATTCAACGGTCTGATCGGCTTCAGTCCGATCGCGATGATGAAGAATGCGCTCGGTACCGCTATCGCGGTGGAAAAGTACGGATCCTCATTCTTCAAGAATGGCGCTCAGCCTTCCGGCGTCCTGGAACATCCTGGCGTTTTGAAGAATCCTGAAAAGATCCGGCAGAACTGGTCTGATGTTTATGGTGGATCCGGCAACGCGCATAAAGTCGCAGTGCTGGAAGAAGGCATGAGCTACAAACCGATCAGCCTGCCGCCGGAGGATTCGCAGTTTCTGAGTACGCGCCAATTCGGTGTAAATGAGATCTGCAGGATCTTCCGGGTCCCGCCTCACATGGTCCAGGATCTGAGCCACGCTACTTTCAGCAATATCGAACATCAGAGTATTGACTATGTGGTTTACACGCTGACGCCATGGCTGAGTCGGTTTGAACAGGCAATCACGAAAGATCTTCTGTTACCAAGCGAGCAGGATACTTTCTTCCCGCGGTTCAATGTTGACGGGCTTCTGCGTGGTGACTATGCGTCACGGTCTTCCGGATATGCATCCGGGATCAGCAATGGTTACCTGAGCCCGAATGATGTCCGCCGGCTTGAGAATATGGATCTGATCCCGCCAGAGAAGGGCGGAGATGATTATTACCTCAATGGTGGATATGTCAAACTTGAAAACGTTCCGACCGCCGAAAGCAGGAACGGTGTTTCCAATACTGCTGTTGTTACAAGGAGAACAAAGAAATGAATAAATTCTGGAATTGGATAAAAGACGAAGGCGGCGGCCGGGTGCTGCGGCTTGAAGGTCCTATCGACAATGAAAACTGGTGGGGAGATGAGATCACGCCGAAAATGTTCCGGGATGATCTGGAAGCAGAAGAAGGTGATGTGACCGTGTGGATCAACAGTCCCGGCGGCAATGTGTTCGCAGCTGCGGAGATCTACACCATGCTCAAAGAGTATGCCGGAAAAGTTACGGTCCGCATTGCAAGCCTTGCAGCATCCGCGGCCAGTGTCGTTGCCATGGCAGGTGATGTGATCGAGATGAGCCCGACCGCGTTGCTGATGATTCACGATCCCAGCACGATCGCAATGGGTAACGCCCGTGATATGGAGCAGGCCATCGCAACACTGAACGCTGTGAAGGACTCTATCATCAATGCTTATGCACTGAAGACCGGTTTGCGAAAAAACAAGATCAGCGAAATGATGGAAAACGAAACCTGGCTGGATGCCAAAGAAGCACTGCGGTTAGGTTTCTGTGATGCCATCCTGTATACAGATGAGCAGGATACGGAAGAAGAACCGGAAGACAATCATGATACTGAGCGGATCACCAACATGCTGTTTTCAACCAGACAGATGGATCTGGCCATCATGAACAGGCTCGGTATTGAACAGAAAAAGCCCGAACCGGCAGGACCGGTTATCGGTATGGATGGCAGGACCGAAGACGGATCCATGCCTTATGAAATTCTTGCCAAACAATTGGAGCTCCTGAGGTGAGCGGCCAATAGATATTGAGGAGGTACAAATGAGTACAATTTTGGATCTGCGCAATAAACGCGCTAACCTCTGGGAGCAGACCAAAGCATTCCTGGAGGAACATCGTGACGGCAATGGCCTTGTGGCTGCTGATGCCGTTGAAACTTACAATCGTATGGTTGCCGATGTCCAGGCGCTCGGTACTGAAATCGAACGCATGGAAAATCAGATGCAGCTGGATGCACAGCTTTCCCAGCCGACTTCTGAACCGGTTCGTCCGGCTTTCCAGTCAACAAGCGGCAATGTGAAACCGACTGCGACCGAAGCTTATAACAAAGCTTTCTGGCAGATGGTCCGTGGCAATGTTACTCCGGAAATCAGAAATGCTCTGAGTATCGGTACCGATGCCAAGGGTGGTTATACTGTTCCGGATGAATTCGAACGGCAGCTGGTCCAGGCGCTGGAAGAAAACAATATTCTCCGGCAGATGGCGACCGTTATTCATACCGATAGCGGTACTCATGCGATCCCGATCGCTTCCGATTCTGGTGAAGCAGTCTGGGTCGATGAAGGCGGCGAGATCACCGATGCTGATCCGACCTTCAGCCAGGCAACATTGAAGGCGTATAAGATGGGGACTCTCGTGAAGATCTCCAATGAGCTCCTCAATGACTCCGGTATTGATATCGCCAGTTACATCTCCGAACGCATCGGCAAACGTTTCGGCAACGCTGAAGAAAAAGCGTTTTTCAACGGTACCGGTGAATCCGATAATCCGGCCGTCGCGTCACAGCCGACCGGGATCATGACCACCATTTCTGGCAACGTTACTACTAACGCTTACACCAGCATCACTTTCGATGATGTCTATGCCTTGTATTACGCGCTGTCCGAACCGTATCGCCGGAACGCGACCTTCGTCACAAACGAAACGGTCATGCTTAAGCTGATGTCTCTCAAGGACGGAGAAAGCCAGTATATCTGGAAGCCGTCACTGGAAATCGGCAAACCGGATACTCTCCTGGGCCATCCCATCCGCACTTCTCAGTACATGCCCGGTCTCGCAGGTACGACAGCTGACAAAAACAAAAAAGTCATGCTGTTCGGCAACTTCAAGTATTTCTGGATCGGCGACCGCGGCTCCCGCACATTGAAGCGCTTGAATGAACTCTACGCAGTGACCGATCAGGTTGGTTTCATTGGAACGCAGCGTGTTGATGGTAAGCTGATTCTGTCCGATGCTATGAAGTGTCTGAAGATGGCCGCCGCCTAATCAGGGAGGTGACTCATGTCTGACCATATCGGGAAAAACTATTTTACTGATGGCGGCGACAAGCTGGTTATTGGTGGAGATCTGAAGTTTGAAAGATCCTCCTCTGGAGTAATTCCGAACGTTGCTACACCTGCAGCTGATGCCAATGCTTCGGCGGTGAGGACCGCGCTGATTAATTTGGTCACCGCAATGAAGGATGGCGGCCTGATCGCCGGGGATGCGTTCTCTCTGACTTACGGCGCTGTTACCAGTGATAACGAAGAAGATCGCGCGTACAACACCGGGAAGATTTCCAGTGTGGCAATTGAGGACAATGTGATTACGATCACACTTTCCGAAAAGGTTTCTGCGCTGAAGGACTTCGATGCCCGCAACGGCTGGGGTGTTCATAAATGGCTTGGTATTGGTATTTCCGCTGGAGTTTCTCCTATTACCGGGCTGTATTATAACGGCAGTGCACTGACTGCTGATGATGTTACGGAAGCTTCCAACGTTGGGCTTTCCACGGGCTATTTTGTCCGTTGGGTCGCCGCAGACCTGGTGCTTGCTCATGACAACAGCCAGAAGAGCATTGACATGTTCAAGCTTTGGTCTTCTGGTTATGCTGAAACCGCTTTCAAGCTGGAGATCGTCGAACCCGCATAATGACGAAGGGAGCTGATCATGGCATTAGTTACATTGGACGAAGCAAAAACATATTTACGCGTGGATACCACTGATGACGATACCCTGATCGGCTCCCTTTTATCGGCAGCTGAGGCCCTGACAAAAGATGTCGGTCGGGTATCCGATGAGGTTTGGGAAGCAGTCAATGCGACACCGTCCGCGGAGGATCCGGAAGATCTAAAGCAGTTGCGTTCAATTCTAAAGGTGTCGGAGCTCTATGCGCTGGCATATCTTTATGATCATCGGGAAGAGGCGGACCATCACGATCTGACGATCACGATGCGAAATCTGCTTTTTTCCGTCCGTGAAGGTGTCATATGATCGAGCGCATGAATGAACGGATCACGATCCAGCGAAGCACGGTCAGCACTGATCAGTATGGCAACCACAAGAATACCTGGTCGGATTGTTTCACCTGCTGGGCCTACGCCAGTACATTCAACCAGGATGAAAAGGAAAGTGCCGCGGTAACAGTCGATGAGCGCGGGATCACGTTTGAGATCCGGTACTGTTCTGAGCTGGCTTCGATCGATTCCACCATATACCGAGTGAAATTCCATAATGAGATCTATAACATCGAATCTGTGGATATGATGAACTGGCAGCGGAAATCGATCAAGCTGAAATGCACAAAGAATCTGATCCAGCCTGCAGCGCCAGTGACGCCAACGACACCAGTAACACCGGCCGAACCGGGAACGCAGGAACCAAATGAGTAAGAAGATCTCAGTTACCGAGCTTACCGATGTCATCAAAGAGCAGCTTGAAGATTATAGACAGCTTGCTGTCGATGAGATGACAGAAGCGGTCAAAGATGCCGGCGAAACTGTTCGAAAGGAAATTGCCGCAAATGCGCCGAAAGATACAGGAAAATATGCCAAATCCTGGGTATCCAAAGTGACAGCTCAGACCGCGCTGGGTGTCGAGGTTACAGTTCACAGTCCGAGCCGTTATCGGATCGCACATCTGTTGGAACATGGTCATGCAAAGCGCGGAGGCGGCAGAGTTGAAGCCAGGCCGCATATTGCGCAGGCAGAAGAAGCCGGCGAGAAGAAGCTGGAAGAAGATCTGAGAAAAGCATTGGGAGGATGACATTATGACTTATGCAGAAATCATTACAATGCTCAGCTCAACAAAGATCCCGTATGCCTATGATCATTTTGCTGAAGGCGAAAGTCCGGATCCACCGTTTATGGTGTTCCTGTTCCCGCGATCTGATAACTTTGGAGCTGACGGGATCGTATACCAGAAAATCAATGTGCTGCAGCTGGAACTATACACCGATGCGAAAGCACCGGATACTGAAACTACTGTAGAGGCCGTGTTAGATCAATACGGTCTTTTTTATGATAAGTCCGAAGTATGGATCGCCGAGGAGCGGTTATACGAAGTGATTTATACCATGGAGGTATTAAATGGCTAAAAACAAAGTGAAATTCAACTTGAAAAATGTATATGCCGCGGTCATGAGCGAATCCGGTGGTGTTTATAGTTATGCCACACCGATCGCGATTCCCGGCGCTGTTTCCATGAGCCTGGACGCGGAAGGAGAATCCAGTCCGTTCTATGCTGATGGGATTGTTTATTTCCGGACCGTTGTAAATAACGGCTATTCCGGCGATCTTGAAATCGCGCTGGTTCCTGAATGGTTCCGCGAACAGATCCTGCAGGAAACGAAAGACAGCAAAGGCGTGTTTGTTGAAAATGCAAACATTACCGATCCGGTCCACTTCGCGCTGCTGTTTGAGTTCGATGGTGATCAGAAGGCAATCCGGCATGTTCTTTATAACTGCTCGGTATCACAGCGTCCTTCCATCGCGTCCCAGACAAAAGAAGATTCTGTTGAACCGGTTACCGAAACGCTGAGTCTTTCCGCGGATCCGCGTGAAGATGGTCTGATCAAAGCCAGATCCAGCAGTGAAACTGATGCAACTTCATATGCTAACTGGTACAGTACGGTTTATGTCCCGGATGGTGCCGCACAGCCGATCGCGCATCTGACCGCCCTGGAAATTGGCAGTCTTGACCTGACTCCGGCTTTTGATCCTGCTTTCAGCAACTACACTGTTGCAACAACCAATGCGACTGATACCGTCACCGCGACTGGTGAAGAAGACACCACCGTTGTGATCACAATTGACGGATCCTCTCACACCAGCGGTCAGTCTGCAACTTGGGAAACCGGTCCGAACAATGTTGTTGTGACTGTTTCCAAGGCCGGTGAAGCTTCCAGCGTTTATACCGTTGTTGTAACGAAGTCCTGACACAGGTGATTTATGCTGCGTAAAACTGTGAAAATTGACGGGAAGGATGTTGCTTTCCAATCGTCAGCCTCTATTCCGCGGCTTTATCGGATGAAGTTCAAACGGGACATCTTCAAAGATCTTACCCAACTGGAAAAATCCTATAAAAACCGCACTGATGGCGTTTCTGAGTTAGAGATTGGAGATCTGGAGATCTTCGAGAACGTAGCTTACTGTATGGCATACTTAGCTGATCCGACCATTCCTCAAACGATCGAAGCTTGGTTGGATCAATTTGAAATGTTTTCAATATATCAGGTGCTGCCGGAGATTCTGGAACTTTGGGGATCCAATATGTTCACGGATTCTCAAGCTAAAAAAAACACCGCAGCACAGAGCGAGAACTAACCACCCCTTTATTTTTACTCCGTTGTGTCGAGGTCGGGATTTCCATCAGGGATCTCGATCTCCTCACAATAGGCTTGATTATGGATATGTGGACTGAAAAGGGCAACGATGCTGAACACTATGACTACGTTGCTACTCAGGATGATTTTGATAAATTCTAAAACGAAAGGAGGCGCTTATGGCTAACAGAATCAAAGGCATAACCGTTGAGATCGGCGGCGATGTTACCGGCCTCGATAAAGCTTTAAAGACCGTCAACAGTACGATCAAAGATACCCAAAGCCAGCTGAAAGATGTTGAGCGCCTTCTGAAGCTCGATCCTTCTAATACCGAGCTGTTAACTCAAAAACAAAAACTTCTGAAAGATGCAGTCGATGCAACCAAAGATAAGCTGGAAGCGCTGAAGAATGCCCAGGAACAGGCAAAACAGCAGTTGGCAAATGGCGATATTGGCCAGGATAAATATGATGCGCTGCAGCGTGAGATCATCGAAACAGAGCAGGAACTGAAAAAGCTTGAAGACCAGGCAAGCAAATCCAATGTTGCATTGCAGAAAATCGGTGAAGCCGGAAAAAGCGTCAAAGAGGTCGGCGGGAAGATTACCGATGTCGGTGAAAATCTGACCAAATATGTTACTACTCCGATTTTAGGAATTGGCGCTGCGTCCATGGCGGCCTTCAGTGAAGTCGATAGTGCTATTGATGGAATGATCAGCAAAACCGGAGTTGCCGGCGAAGAACTGGAAGCAATGGAAACAGCGGTTAATAATATCGCCACTTCTATTCCGACAGATTTCAAAACTGCAGCTGATGCAGTTGGAGAGGTATCCACCAGATTCGATGACGTTGGAGTAAATCTTGAAACTCTTTCCGGACAGTTTGTAAAGTTTGCCACGCTGAATAATGTTGATGTTGCTACGGCTGTTGACAATGTTCAAGCATCAATGGCGGCTTTCGGTGTTCAGACTTCAGATGCAGGCATGGTGCTTGATACACTCAATGCCATCAGTCAGCAAACCGGAACTGATGTAAACCAGCTGACCAGCTTGATGCTTTCAAATTCTGGTGTCGCAAAAGAAATGGGAATGAGCTACGAAGATGCAGCGTTATTCCTTGGAAGTCTGAATGAAAATGGTGTTGACGCCAGCTCGGTAATGACGGGTCTGAAAAAAGCCTGGCAGAACGCCGCTAAAGACGGTAAGTCGATGGATGACGTTCTTTCAGAAATGAACCAGACAATACAGACCGCGACCACAGATCAGGAAGCTTATCAAGCAGCCATTGAACTTTTTGGAGCTAAAGCCGGGCCGGCAATCGCTCAGGCCATTCGTGATGGAAGATTGTCACTGGATGATCTTTCTGCGTCAATGTCAGATTATGCAGGATCCGTTGAGCAGACGTTTGATGCCACACTGGACCCCATTGATCAAAATGCACTCATGATGAATGAGTTGAAACTTGTCGGTGCTGATCTGGCATCTATCGCTCAGGAAATGCTCATGCCGATCCTGGAAAAGGTACGGGAAAAGCTGAAACAGCTTCGGGAATGGTGGTCAAATCTTAGCGATGAACAGAAAGAGCATATTATCAAAGTCGCTGCAGTAGTGGCAGCCATTGGACCTTTGCTTGTGATTCTTGGAAATGTTATCTCAGTGATCGGGACCATCATGACGCTGGCTCCTGCACTCGGCGGAGTGATCGCTGCACTGTCCGGTCCGGTCGGGATCGTTGTAGCAGCCATCGCCGCAGCCATTGCGATCGGCGTCCTCCTCTACAAAAACTGGGACACGATCAAAGAAAAAGCCGCTGAGCTGGGCGCTGCCATCAAAGAGAAATGGGAACAGATCAAGACAGCTACATCTCAAAAATGGAGCGAGATAAAAACAAATACTTCCCAAAAGTGGAGCGACATCAAAACAACAGTCAGCGAGAAGGCGCAATCCATCAAGGAAAGTGTGAATGACAAGTTCTCTTCGATGAAACAAAGTATTTCTCAGAAGTTTTCGGCTATCAAAACCGGAATTAAAGAAAAGATGGATGCCGCCAAAGATGCTGTCAAAAACGCGATCGATAAAATCAAAGGCTTCTTCAACTTTGAATGGTCGCTTCCGAAGCTGAAAATGCCGCACTTTTCCATCTCCGGAAAATTCTCCCTGGATCCGCCATCAGTACCGCACTTGTCTGTCGAGTGGTACAAGAAGGCAATGAATAACGGCATGATACTCGATGGTCCTACCATTTTCGGGATGAAGGACGGCCATCTACTGGGCGGCGGAGAAGCCGGAAGCGAAGCGGTGGTCGGGACGGACTCACTGATGAAGATGATCCAGGCGGCCGTGGATGCAGGATCCAGAACATCCCATGGAGATCTGAATGTTTATGTCACGAGCTACGGGACCGATGCCGCCAGTATCGCCGATGAGATCGGCGCCGCGGTGAACCGGAAACTCCGGATGTCTGGGAGCTGGTAAGGAGGAACATGAGCGACAGTTGGAAAGAAAACGGATCCTTCCTGTTCGGCACGGTCGATATGTTTGAAACATACGGCCTCAAGCTTACCGAGCGGAGTATGCCGCAGGATGTCCTTATGCCTGATCTGCGATCCCGGAAGCGAACGATCCCGCTGCGTCATGGCGCTTATGACTATGGCGCTCACTACTATGACGAGCGCGCCATCCAGATCGAATGCATCACCAAACGGATCATTAGCCGTGAGGAGTCGCGAGAAATTGCTTATATACTCGCCCGGAAGTCGGAGATCCGCTTTTGGACTGAGCCGGAGAAATACTACATCGGCCGGGTCTATGAAGCGCCCAATCTGGATCAGCTGCGTAATGCGGGGAACCGGTTCCAGCTGACTTTTATCTGTGAGCCGTTTGCATATCGCAACACGCTGACCGAAGCATTTGTGAACCGGGTTTATATACCTAACTATGACGGAACCGCGCCGACACCGACCCAAATCGTTATCACCAATACGAGTCAAACGGTGACGATCAGAAACATCACGATTGTACAAACCATCAAAAAGGAGAGTTTATAAATGTACGCTACCAACTTTTTTGAAGCTGCGATTTTGAACCTGATGCGCGGGACCGCTATTTCCGCGCCTACAACAATGTACCTGGCACTGTTCCAGAGCAATCCGAGCGACACCGGCACGGCCGGCACGGAAGCCAACTATACCGGCTATGCCAGAAAAGCAATTACATTTTCAGCTCCGTACGCACAGAGCACCGGCAGCACTACTTATGTGCTTGAAAATTCCGGTGAGATCTCTTTTCCTGAGGCCTCGGCCAGCGGCAACACAATCACCCATGTGGCTGTGATGGACTCTTCATCCATTGGAAGCGGTAATATGTGGCTCTATGGTCCGCTGGATTCTTCATTGGTCATTCAAGCCGGCGTCACACCTGTCTTCCGACAGAGCTCACTGCAGTGGACCTGGTCCGGAAATATCTCTGTCACCTACAAACAGGCCATCATGAACACGCTCCGCGGGACCAGCTGTTCCGGATTCTCACCATATATCGGGCTTTGCGATTCCAACGGCAATGAGTTCAACGGTACGAACTATGCCCGGTTTGCAGTTTCCATGACAGCACCTGCGCAGAACACTCAGACCAATGTCTGCTACTCTTCCAACTCAGCTGAAGCGTCCTCTAACGTTGCGGGATCTGATTGGGGGACTGTAAAGATCGTCAAAATGTATGATCTGTCAAGTTCCGGGTACGAGTTCTCCTCCGTAACGCTCGACAGCTCTTATAACATCACAACCGGCTCTCTGTTTGGATTCCACGCGGGTGACTACACTGTGAATATTAACTAACAAAGGAGGGCTCTATGGCCAGTCCTTATAACGCTGGACGATATAATCTTGTCGGTTTCAACACAACACCGACAGGAACCATCTATGCCGCTGTCACTATTACCGAGCAGATCGGCTTCATTGCCGCCAGTACAGTTAATAATGTTTACCCGAAAGCCCGTTTATACGAAACTATCAATAAACAAAGAGCTCAGCTTGTTCCTGGGCGATTCGCAGAAATAGATATAGAAAACAGCATCGATAATACACGAGCCGCGCTGATCGGATGTTCTTGGCGAAAGGTCACCACATCAGACAGCATTATAGCCAATGTGACCGGTTTACGTCAGTTCTGGCGAAAGGTCACCGGCAATGATGCGCTCGGTATTGGAAGAGCGAACATAATCGGCGCCTATTGGGATGTTGCCGCCCCGGAAAGCGAGATCGATTGCAGTAAGGCAGAAATGATCGGATGCTCCTGGAGGCAGATATCTTCCAGTGATCAGTTTGATGCGGAGATCTATCCTTCCATTGTTGTATTCACACAAGCGCAAACAAATGATGCATTCACTGAACAAGCGCATCTTTCCGAACAGGTATTCCAGGCTGCAGCTGCGAATGATGCCATCACAGGGAGATTTATCCTGGGATTCGACGCCTTTACCGGCGCTGAGTCCTACGATCTGATTGATGCTCACTGCGATGTGATGTCGCAGGAGATCTTGACTTGTATCCTGACAACAGCACTGGGGCCTGGTCAAACTATGGTCATCGATGCCGGAACGTACAATGTCCTGATTGATGGCGAAAATGCGGTTTATACGCATAGCGGTGACTGGCTTGATGAACTGAATCGGAACACGCAGAACTTCACGATCAATGCGGCTTCGGGCGTGGCTAATCTGTCAGCAACCATTTTGTATACTGAGAGGTACTTATAATGGCCACCACAATGCTGAATGTTTATGACATGAACCGCCGCAAATCAGCGATCCTGCAAAATGCTTCAGGCATCACAGAAACGCGAGAGCTGAATAAGATCTATACACTTGACTTCATCATCCCGGCGACTGATGAAAAGGTGAAATACATCCAGCCATTTCATTATGTTCGCTGGGGTGATTATGGCGAGTTATACCGGATCATCAATACCGAGCTGGATGACAGCGACACACCAACGCTGAAAGTTCAGTGCGAACATGTAATCGCCACGTTGGTAGATGATCTGATGTTTGGCGCGGTCCAGTACGGCGGCGGGACTATAAAGACCTCTGATGTGATTACTTATCTGCTGAATCAGCAAAAAACGCAGAACTGGGTTTTGGATCAGTGCGATTTCGACCGAAGGTTCGAGTATTTGTGGGAGCAGGAAAATGTCTTGAATGCTCTGTATTCTGTGCCACGGGAATTTTCCAAAGCATATAAATGGACCTTCGATACAGTTTCTTATCCGTGGAAGCTTAGCCTGAAAGCTATCGATGAAACGATCCACCCGGAATACTATATCAGAGCAAAACGGAACCTGCTGAACTCCGGGACCGCACAGGATTTTACGGGGATCTGCACAAGAATCTATCCTCTGGGATATGGCGAAGGCGTTAATCAGCTCGGTATCAAAGAGATAAACAACGGTCTGCCATATCTGCAGAGCCCGGACAGCGTGATCGCGCAATATGGGATCAAAGAAAAAGTCCTGGTCGATCGTAGATTTGAGAATGCAGAAAGCCTCAAAGAGTACGCGCAGACCATGCTGGACGCGCTCCAAACACCGAGCATGTCCAGATCTTTTGATGTTGTGGATCTTTATCCGATCACAAATCAAGACATCGATAACGCTGATGTTGGCAAGATCTGCAAGATGACCGGAGATGACACAATCGCTTATGTTACCAAGACTGTGCGTGTCTGGGATGAACCTGGGAACCTCTTTATCGACTTGAGCACAAAGGCTACTGATGTGGCTTCCAATATCGCCGATCTGGCCGATCGCGTTCGCATTGAATCTGTTTATGCCCAGGGCGCCACTCAGCTTTATCAGCATTCAAAGGATGCTAACGCCACATCGAGCAAAGGCATGATCATGAGCCTGTACTTTCCTACTGAAATGCGGCAGATCAACAAAGTGATGATGCGCCTCAAGCTCGGTAAGTTCAGATCTTACAGTCAAACCGCAGACTATGGTGGCGCAATAAATAAAGATACTGGAAAGGCCGGTGAGATCAACAAAGCGACAAGCCGAAACGGTGCAATCGATCAGGAAACCGGTAAAAATGGCGAAATCGATCAGACTACCGGCAAAGATGGCGCAATTGATCAGGAAACCGGCAAAGATGGCGCAATTGATCAGGAAACTGGAAAAAACGGTAGTATTGATCAGGAAACCGGCAAGGATGGAGATATCGATCAGGAAACTGGGAAAGACGGCGATATCAACCAGGAAACCGGCAAGGATGGAGATATCAATCAGGAAACCGGCAAAGACGGCGATATCAATCAGGAAACCGAATATGGTGGAAAAGTTGACACGAGTACCGGAGAAGGTGGTGGAGATTCAGGCGAAACCAGTGTTGCTTCAGGTGGTGGCGGGATTTCGTTGGGCGATATAAGCGTAAAGGTATCAATCGATAAAACCGAAGATGCTGTCTGGGACAGGACACCATATACCCAGAACACTGACCTTAATATCAAGGTTGGCAATCAAGGAGACCATACACACACCGTTGTGATAAATGATGGATCTACAAGATCAACCACAGTCCCGGCGACCACGCAGTCGAGTTCACATATACATTATTTTGGCTGGGAAAATGGTGGCCGTAATGGTCTGGGATATGGGTATACAAACAATGGCGAAGGCAAACATACTCATGACGCATGGGTTGATAATGGGGACGATGCTACAGGTCATCATCATGATATTCCGCGCTGGTTATTGAAGCATTATCACACAGCATCAGGGAGCGGAACCGTCACTGTCAACAACAGCGAAGCCGGACAATCCGGGTTTTCGCATTCTCATAATTTCAAAATCAAATCACATACGCATTCCATCAATATCGATGGTCATACACACACAATCAAAGTTGATGGTCATACACACTCGATCAATGTTGGCGGTCATACCCACACCATAAAAGTTGATGGTCATACGCATTCAATTAAAGTTAATGGCCATACGCACTCGATCAGTGTCGGCGACCATACACACTCCATCTACGTTGACGGACATACACACCCCATAAAAGTTGATGGCCATACACATTCCATCTACGTTGACGGACATACCCACTCGATCAGTGTTGACGCACACCAACATACTATTACAGTGGATGCGCATAAGCACGATATCACTCCGGGAATCTTTGAGTTCGGGAATCCGACCGCATTCAGCATTTATCTCGGCAACACTCTGAAAGCAACGATCAACACGACATCATATAACGGAGATATCACCGCATGGCTGCTGAACGAGTACAACCAGATCCCGCGAAATACCTGGATCGATATTGAGATCCGGCCGAATGATCTGGCGTATGTTCAGAGCTCGGTATTTGTACAGGGTTTTGTACAGTCCAGAGGCGGCGGAAATTACTAATCTACCGAGCAAATAAAAGAAAGGAGAAAAACCTATGAGCTTGACTATAATGTATCCGGCAAAGAATAACAGTCCGCGGACCACGTTAGCAGCTGCAATTTCCGCTTCGGATACTGAATTGACTTTAGATGATGCCACTGTACTGCCAGCAGCTCCAAATCTTATAGTTTTAGGCACTGGTGATGACGCGGAAATCGTCAGTTACACAACGATCAGCGGGAACTCTGTCACCGGACTGGTCCGCGGAGTAAATGGTACCGTAGCTGGGGCATGGCCGATCAATACGATCGTAGCAAGAAACTTCACCGCTGCGGATCATGAAGCTTTTCGGGAAAACATTTTGGATCTTGATACCAGAAAATCTGATACCGGACATACCCATGATGATCGGTATTATACGGAATCAGAAATTGATATGGTTCTTGCACAGAAAGCCCCACTGACAAGTCCCGCTTTTTCCGGAACGCCAACCGCACCGACAGCATCGAGCGGCACGAATACAATGCAGATCGCAACAACAGCTTTTGTACAATCTGAGGTTTCCAGCGCAATAGCGAAAGAGATTCTTTACTTTATAAGCCAAACCGTTTCTGTGGCTTCCAGTGCTCAGATCATGCGGATCCCGGCTTCTGGGACCAACAGCGCAATTACTACTAATACAGTCGTTCTTGAATGTACTTTCGCGGCACCTGCGAACATTACAAGCAATGTAAGCTGGCAGTCTTATGCTGGATATGTTACCTTCTCTGGAACTTGCACGACAGCGACAACAGCAAACGTAGTACTTGGAACAAAAGGAAACTAATAAAAAAGGAGAAAGAGTATGTTTTTCTTACACCAAATCAAACACACAAATGGTTTATATGATAAAGGTATTGTCGTGAAAGATACCTTTGATGCCGCCAAGCAGGGATATCATGCATATCTTGGCGCGTACGCTTATGATCATGATGCTAATACTGATTTTGTATCTGTCATGATTTCAAATGAAGATGGTGCTATTCTGCTAAACGAAACGTGGCAGGCTGTTCAGCCCGAACCGAACGAATAGGAAGGGTGCGTTATGTCCGAATTAACGGAAGGAGTGTGACGTATGGCAACAGGAAGTCTTACTACATGTATCCCGATCACGCCTGTTGAAGAGACATTATCCGCAAGCGATATGACATTTGACGCAGGGCTATCGCTAAATAATACGAATAAGATATACAAGTTTGGAAAAATTTGCGTCTTGTTGTTTGACATAAAAATGACAGGCATTTCTTCGAGTGCTTCAAAAAAAATAACGGGTTACCTTCCAAGCGGTTTTCGGCCCGGGTCAACGACATCAATATTTGCTTCCACAGGATCTATTGATGGGAAACTGCAGCCAGTCACATTAGGTACAGGGGGAACATTAACAATATTTCCAGTTAATACAGGGACAACCTATGCTCAAGGTACGGCGGTGTATGTTACCGCATGATATTATTGCCCGGTTTCGTATCGATTCCGGGCATTTTTCCCCTTTATTTATGAATTATAGATAGTATAAGTCGCTGCTGCATCATCGCTGCTGTCACGGAATTTGATAAAAGCTCCTGTGGAGATAGCCGGATAATACAAAATACCGACAACTACTTTACTGGTCGTTTTCATCGCAAGTCCGTAATAAGGGGAATTGTTGGCGGTGATATAAAATAATGTTACTTCATTCGTATTGATTTTCGACCTGATAGCAGATCCTAACGCATGACAAATTTCGTCAAATGCTTGATTATTGGTTGCTGTGGTGGTTACTGAGAACCCGGCAGTAACAGCATTGTGGAAAGTCATCAAAGTTCCTGTTGCCATCATTCACCTCTGATGTTTGATAATTCGGACTTATCGCACCCAAGGGTTATGGCAGAGGTACTTCAACATGGAAAACCCTCTTATACTGGGCGATCATTTCAATTTTGCTCTATCCAGGGGTGAATTTCTGACATAAATTTCTTGTAATTCTTCCGGATCCATTTGAACATATCCGCGGGTAGTTTCAATTTCAGAATGTCCGAGAAGATTCTGCAAAGTAAACAGATCTCCACCATTTTTCAGAAATTCTTTTGCAAATCCACGGCGTAAAGCATGAAAACCACCGAGCTTTATTTTGCTCTTCTTTTCAATTTTGTACCGAATGGCCTGCATACCCTGTTCTGTCAGAAATGTGCCGGTTTCAGAAATAAACATTGGTTCATGCTCATTGTATACTGAGCGATTAGATAAATATTTCCGAATTGCTTTGAGAGTAATATTACTTACAAAACTGATACGATACTTTTTTCCTTTACCTTGCAACACTTCAATCCGGCCAGTGATCAAATTTATATCGCAGATTCGCAAAGCACAAACTTCGGCCAATCTCAAACCAGAATCAAAAGCTGTCAAGAAAAAAGCTTTGTTCCGAAGCTGCTGATCTCCATCAATATGCTTTACAAATGCTAATAAATCCTCAGAATTTACTGATGGTTTCTTTTCGCTCGGTATTTTGGGTGGTTTGAGTGCCTTGTTATGAAATGGAGATCTCAATTGCCCTTCCGTCAGATCTTCATAAAAATATGAGAATGTCCGGAGATTACGGAAATAAATATGAATTGTGCTGGGTGCGCATGAAAGGCTTTTTTCTTTGATAAACGTTTGAACTACCAGCACAGTGATCTGACTTACACGTTCACCACCGGCAGCAATAAACCATTCGCAAAAATCATCCATTACACGATGAATAATCCGCATCGTATTGTAAGATACTTGCTGTGCTTCTTTTGCTTCGTAATAGATGCTTACCGCATTCCTAATCTCTGGGTCATTCAAAAATAGGCATCTATTATCTTGTGATTTAAGCATAAAAAACCGACCTTTCTTTTAGCCGGTTTTACGAGTAATTAAATAAAAAAAGAGCGGACAACGAGAATCGAACTCGTATTAGATGCTTGGGAACACGGAAATGACCGATTATCCCTGTTTACTCGTAAAACCTATAAAAATTTTGATACAAACTGATGCAAAGCATCTATTACATTTTTGTTTATATCGCTCAGTATTAGAGGTATTCCTCCGCTCTTTGATACTGAGCGATTTTTTCATTTAACTATTGTGCGCACCATCCGCCCATATTCCCGGACATTTTATATCCAGCTGCTTCTGCTGCAGCTTGGGAACTGAAACAGGTATATTCTTTCATGGTGTTGTAATTCGGACTATTTTTACAGTGATATATTCCGTTTTTACTGACTTTTACAGTACAAGTATCAACTGAAGTATCTTGTGCAACGGATCCGCGGACACCGGAACCAGTCTGGGCATAATTATTGTCAGAATAAGTTTGATCAGAGGACCACGCAGCTGCGGGGATCGGCGTGTCAGTGGGTACCGGTGTATTTGTCGGTATGGGAGTATACGTTGGTTCCGGCGTATTTGTTGATGTCATTGTCGGCGTAAATGTAGACGTTGCCGACAGTGCTACGATCATTGTTGCAGTGGCATTCTGATCGTTGACCACCTGGACCATCGTTTCCATATTCGGTGTTGGTGTCGGTGTTTCCGGCGTATCTGCCATCCATCCATAATAGATGACCAAAGCAACAAAACCAGAAATGAGTAATCCGAGAATAATTCCTATACCGAGCAGGATCTTTTTGAAAAGGCTCTTCTTTTTTTTCCGCTTTTTTGTTTTTTTCTTTGGAGTCTGAGGAGGAAGATCATAAATATCGTACTGCGGCGGTTCCTGCTGGGCCTGATATTGAGGCTGCGGCTGATAAACGGCCGGCATCTGCTGCGGCGGAAGCTGTTGCTGCTGCATAGGATAAGGGCAGCCGTAACCGCAACGGGGACACCATGGTGATCCGTCCGGAGCCTGATAACCGCAGCGGGGACAAATAATCATACCAATTTCCGTTTCAACCCTACACAAACACCATACAGATTCAACTGCTGTTCATCAGGATTGTTATATTTCATCGGCTTATACTGCTCGTTATAGGGGATCAGGGTGACGGCGTCCCCGTTTTGCTGGAAGCGCTTGACGGTATAGCCATTGAGTACCGGATCATAACAGACGATGATATTTCCGTTGACCGCATAGGGTTGACGGTGCACTACAAGGACATCACCTTCCAGCAGGTACGGAGCCATAGAGTCACCGGTTACCTGCATAGTCACGCAGTTGTTTTTCGGCCGACCGGCTAAAAGATCCGCGGACACTGACAGCCGCTCGTTCCATTGATCTTCGTTCAGGATGTCAAAGGCCCCTGCGGAGATAACTCCAACTAATGGCAGAGGAATCTCCCGCTCGGTATCTATGCGTTTACCGAGTAATTCGTCCAACGTTACGCCAAAGTAATCTGCAAGTTTAGTTGCTTTGTCGATCGTCGGAAACATTTTTCCTGCTTTCCATTGCCGGATACTCTCATGACTAACGCCTAATTCCTTTCCTAAGGCGACATTACTAATGTCATTTTCCAACATGAGGTTTGTCAGGTTTTCCGAAAAAAGCATAGTTACCTCACAAATATTCTTGTAATAATCCCTTGCGCTACAAGAAAACTTGCATTATAATAATTACCGTACGAATCAAACACGAAACGTACACAAAAACGACACGGAGAGCGCATAAAAAATACACGCTCCTAAATCTTTCTAACCATATTGTATTTGAAGTGCGCTCCCTTGTCAATACCCACTAAAGTGAGGAGGTCATGGAAGTAACACAAAAATATCACTCAGCGCAGCACGCCGCAGAAATTATTGGAGTCAGTTACCGCTTGATCCTGAAATGGATCAATGATGGCGAACTGAAATGCTACCGGATCGGTGACAACAAGATGATCCGGATCAGCGATGATCAGATTTCAGAGT
>JAEEGL011688401.1_pt1 | contig 25873 bp, 22 predicted proteins | sample 9134231 | NCBI WGS metagenome assembly JAEEGL01 (sample SAMN16246548, study PRJNA631951) | gut metagenome | biome: gut microbiome; feature: rumen; material: fiber-attached | host: Bos | place: Iran: Karaj | collected 2018-10 | reverse complement strand
TTTTTTACGCGCAAGCGTCTTGTTTCCGTTTTCATAGACGTAGATAGCCTTTTCGCCCTCTTTTTCGTAGTGGCGGCAGAAATCTATGAACATATTTATATCCACAGCCTGAATCAGCGCAAAGTCCGAAAGCTTGATATCTTTTGGCTCCTTTGCCGGCGTTATGTCCGGCCGCTCGGCGATTAGATAGTGGCAGAAAAAGCGCACGTCGAAAAGATAAGCACGGCGCGTCATAGGCAGCACATTTCCACGCAGGTAAGAAAAATAGCCGCGCAAAAACCCCGGAAGCTCGCGCTCCAAAGCGGTGCATTCCGCCACGATGTCGTGCTCCTTTTTAACCACATTGTCCGGTTTTGAGCTCTTGTTATGAACTTTTACAATCTTTGTTTTCTTTTCTTCATCCATAACTCTCACCACAGGTCGCCGCAAAGCTGCAAAATCGCAAGGCCGCCGCACAGCCTCAAGACCGCTATTTTCCGGCAATCACAAGTATTTCCTTCATTGCCTCTGCTTGAGAAAGCTCGCTTAAGTTAACCCAGTGCATCTCTTTATAACGCCTGAGCCAGGTCATCTGGCGCTTTGCATAGTGGCGCGTGTTTCTCTTTACCAAACGCACCGCCTCGTCAAAGTCATATTCGCCGTTAAAATATCCGATTATCTCCTTGTAGCCGATGCCCTTCATTGAGATGTCATCCGCTGTAAGTCCCATATCAAGGAGCCCGCGGATTTCGGCCTCAAGCCCCATCTTGACAAGGATGTCCACTCTTTTGTCGATTCTTTCGTAGAGCTCTTCCCTCTCCCGTTTTAGCCCGATAAGCAGATATTCGTAGTCGCCGGTGGGTTTGAAGCTCTCCTCAAATGCAGGAATCCCCCGCCCCGTTCCGGCCGCAACCTCAATGGCGCGAATCAGCTTTTTCACATTGTTCGGGTGTATGCGCTCCGCGGCCGCAGGGTCGACATCGCGAAGCATGTTAAGCAGGTGCTCCCCGCCCTTTTCCTTTGCGAGCCTTTCAAGCTCCTGCCTAAACTCATCATCCTTCGGCGCTGAGCCAAAATCCATCTCATAGATGAGAGAGCTTATGTAAAGCCCTGTGCCGCCTGAAATTACAGGCACCCTGCCGCGCGAGAAGATGTCTGCTATGGCCTCTTTTGCGCATTTCTGGTACTCTGCAACGGAAAAACCGTCACGAGGATCTACAAAGTCAACAAGGTGATGCCTAACCTCTGCCTGCTCCTTTGCTGTAGGCTTTGCTGAGCCGATGTCCATGAACTTATAAAGCTGCATGGAATCTGCGCTTACAACCTCGCCGTCAATAGCTTTTGCAAGCTCTATCGCATATTTTGTTTTTCCGACTGCGGTAGGTCCGCAAACACAGATTATTCGGTTCATGATTTGTATTACTGAATGCGCTTAAAGAACTTTTCAAGCTCGTAGCGCGTGAATTTAACAAATGTCGGTCTGCCGTGCGGGCAGGAATAAGGATTGTTGCAGCGCGAAAGCTCGAGAAGCAGCGCCTTGATTTCCTCCATGTGGAGAGTATTGTTACCCTTTACGGCCGATTTGCAGGACCTTGTGATGATTGCATTGAGCTTTCCGTAATCGCTCATATCAATCCGGTCCACATAATTTTCAAGGAATGCATCCACAAAATCCGTAGCCTCGAGGAGGCTCATAAACACAGGAATGCCCTTTACCGCATAGGTATTCGGCCCAAATGGCTCTATATCAAAGCCCATCTCGGTGAGCGCGCGCATCCAGCTGTCGCGCAGCTCCTCGATTGCCGGACGAACGGTCACAACAATCGGTACCATTATCGGCTGAATCGGCTTCTCCGCCTCCTTAAACTCCTTTAAGAGCTTTTCAAAGAAGCATCTTTCGTGAGCTGCATGCTGGTCGATAAGATAGAATGTATCGCCGTCTACCGCCATGATATAGGTTCCGAAGATTGATCCGAGCGGAATTAAATCCTCGAATTTAAACGGAATTACCTTTGGCCGCGCGGTTATATCAAGCCCTCCGTAGCCGGCTTCGGTTGTAACCGCCTGCGGAGTCCTTGCAGCATTTAATATATCGCGGAAATCACCGGACTCACCGGAAACATCGCTGCGATTCTCGCCTCCCGGCATAGCAGAGGCAGCCCCTTCATCACCGGGCATGCCCTGAAGAGAATTAACACTTTCATGCGGAATATTGCTCGCCACCGCGGCGTTCTCACGCATATTTGACAATAAATTTGTTATGTTAACCTGCTCTTGCTTTTCAGTATTTAATTTTGCTTTTTGTGTTAGTGCAAAAAGTTTATTTATTTCATTCAGCTTTGGCGAATCGTTGCGAAGCGAGTCCACACCCTGATTTAATTTTTCGGTGTTATACATCTTTGTTGCATCGACTCCAAAGATTGCGCTCTTGCTGTCGAGCGCCCGAAGTATTGCACTTTCAACGCTTTGAGACACAAAGGCCTCGTCGTTAAAGCGTACATCTCTCTTGTTCGGATGAATGTTCACATCGAGCTTTTCAGGCGGCAGCTCCACAAAAAGGAAGCATGCCGGGTACCTGCCTTCAAACATCCTGTCGCTGTAGGCCGAGTTTACGCCCTTTTCAATAACCTTTGATGACACAACTCTGCCGTTTACAAAGAAAATCTGGCTGCGACGGCTGGTTTTGCTGTCCATCGGCGCCGAAACATAGCCGTTTATGTGCAGATAATCCGATTCGTAATCAACCGGCAAAAGCTCGCTGCTTAAGGATTTACTGTATATGGTCTGAATCGTTTCGTAGAGATTGCCGCGCCCGGTGGTGCTGAAGAGGATATTTCCGCCGCTTGTCATGCGAAAACGCACCTTCGGATATGCCAGCGCCATCTGTGATACAAAGTCTATAATCATTGAACTTTCAACGTTATCCGCCTTCATAAACTTTAGGCGCGCCGGCGTATTATAGAAAAGATCGCTTACAATAATCGTCGTTCCGTCCGGACAGCCGCAAGGCTCACTTTGCATAACCTCGCCGCCGTGCAGCAGGAGCTTTGCACCCATACTCTGTCTGGTCGGCTTTGTCAGGATTTCGAGTCTCGAAACCGCCGCAATGCTTGCAAGTGCTTCGCCGCGGAAGCCGAGCGTGCTTATGTGATTCAGGTCACTGTCGTGCTCAATCTTGCTTGTTGCATGGCGCAGAAAGGCCGTCTTTACCTCGCCCTCGGGGATGCCGCACCCGTCATCGGTTACGCGGATATAGTTCTTGCCGCCGCCTTTTATTTCGACAACGACTGTGCCTGCCCCGGCATCTATTGAATTTTCAACAAGTTCCTTTACTACGGAAAGCGGTCTGTCGACCACCTCGCCGGCAGCGATTCTGTCGGCAACCGATTTGTCGAGTACTTTTATCATAGGTCCACCTGCAAATACTGCGATAACTACCCTATTTTCTTGCGAGCTCCCGGAGCTCCTCCAATATCTTAATCGCCTCGCTTGGGCGAATATTCATTAAATCCAGCGATTTTAGCTGTTCCACTACCGGATTCGGCGCAAATGAAAACATTGAAATCTGCATTTCGCCGGATTCGTACGAGGCACCGTTTCCACTACCTTTGCTGCCACCCGCCCGCTTTGATTCAGGCGCATCTTTCGTATAGACCGGAGTGGAAGCCGCACTGCTCTCAAGAACGGCAAGTCTTGCCTGCGCATCGTCAAGCACATTTTTCGGCACACCCGCAAGCTTTGCCACGTGGATACCGTAGGAACGGCTCGCCGGTCCCGGCACGATTTTGTGCAGGAAGACGATGTTTCCGCCTCTGTCGGCAACGTCAACATTTAAGTTCCTGCAGCCCTTTATCTCGCCCTCAAGCGCGGTCAGCTCGTGGTAATGCGTCGCAAACAGTGTCCTTGCACGGTGTGCATCCGAGCACAGTCTGTTCACAACGGCCCAGGCTATCGAAAGACCGTCATAGGTCGATGTGCCACGGCCGATTTCGTCCAAAATGATGAGCGAACGCTTTGTGGAGCAGTTTAATATATAGGCAAGCTCGCTCATTTCAACGAAGAATGTCGACTGGCCCATTGCTAGATTGTCCGATGCTCCGATACGTGTAAATATGCGGTCGCAGACGCCTATTTTAGCGGCAGAGCAAGGCACAAAGCACCCTATCTGAGCCATTAAAACAATGAGTGCGGTCTGGCGCATGTATGTTGATTTACCTGCCATATTAGGGCCTGTAATAAGCAGCATCGATGCATCGCTCATATTACAGTAGGTATCGTTTGAAACGAAAAGTCCGTCGGTAATTGTCTGCTCAATTACAGGATGTCTGCCATCCTTAATGTAAAGCTCTTCGGATTCGTTGACCTCAGGCTTCACGTAGCCGAGCTTTGCCGAAACTTCGGCAAATGAGCAGAGCGCATCCAGCGTGGCAACAGCGATTGCCGTACGCTGGAGCTCGGCGGTGTACCCTGCGGCCAGACTCCGAAGCTCGCAGAATAAATCGTATTCCAGCTTGTTTATTTTTGCCTCCGCATTCAGCACCAGGGATTCCTTTTCCTTTAATTCCGGAGTTATGAATCTCTCGGCGCCGACCAGAGTCTGTTTTCTGATATAATCCTCCGGAATCATATCAAGGTTGGATTTCGAAACCTCTATATAATATCCGAAGACCTTGTTAAAGCCGACCTTTAGGTGAGTGATGCCCGTTCTCTCCTTTTCGGAGTTTGCAAGCGAGGCAATCCAGAGCTTCGCATCCTTTATGCTCTCCTTTAATTCGTCAAGCTCCTTCGAATAGCCGTCCTTTATGAGCCCGCCCTCCTTTATTGTAATAGGCGGCTCCTCGGCTATTGCGGCATCTATTCTGTCGCATACGCCCTCGAGCGGATCAATTTCGTCTTCGAGCTCTGCAAGAAGCTCAGAGCCTCTTGAGGCATCCTTTAGGCAAAGCTTTATTTCAGGAAGCGCGCTTAAGGAATTCCTTAGAGCTATCATGTCTCTTCCGTTTGCACCGCCTGTTGCGATGCGGCCTGCGAGCCTCTCAAGGTCGTAGATTCTCTTAAGAGCATCCCTTAGATCGTTTCTAAGGAGCACCGAATCAAAGAGAAGCTCCACTGCATCGAGCCTTCTGTTTATCTCACCGGAGCTGCACAGGGGCTCCCTGAGCCACTGCTTGATCTTTCGCGAGCCCATTGCGGTGCCGCATTTGTCGAGCACCCACAAAAGCGACCCCTGCGTCTTCTTTTCGTACAGGGTCTCCGTAAGCTCAAGATTCCTGATGGTTGCACGGTCGAGCGCCATGTGGCCGCTTACCTCGTAGGTGGTGATGCGCTTCATGTGCTCGAGGTTTTTCTGAGTCTCGCCAAAGTACATTAAAAGCCCGCCCACAGCACAAACCGACTCCTCGTGGTCGCCTATGCCAAGCCCTGAAACGGCATGCGTCTCAAACTGCTTGCAGATGGTGGCTTCGCAAGCCTTGCGGTCAAAGTAAACCGCCGGCTTTCTGTTTATGTAAGGGTGGATAAGGTGCTCGACCTCGTCAAGAGGCAGCACTTCTGCCGCTTCCTCGGAGACTATGAGCTCGCGCGCGTTTATGCGGACAAGCTCGTTTATGAGCGTCTGTTCCCCTTCTCTGCCATTCACGAAAACGGTGGTCGCAAGCTCACCGGTGGTGATGTCGGAATAGCAGAGCGAAATATAGTCGTCCGAAGTGTAGACGGACGAAATGTAGTTGTTTTCCTTTTCACTGAGCATCGCAGAGCTTGTAACCGTGCCCGGGGTCACTATCTGTACCACCTCGCGCGGCACCAGACCCTTACAGGTCGCCGGGTCCTGCGTCTGCTCGCAGATTGCTACCTTGTAGCCCTTTTCAACCAATTTCGCAATATAGGAATCGCAGGCATGAAAAGGAACGCCGCACATAGGCGCACGTTCCTCAAGTCCGCATTGTTTGCCGGTAAGCACCAAATCAAGCTCCTTTGAAACGACCTTTGCATCCTCGAAAAACATTTCGTAAAAGTCGCCGAGTCTAAAGAACAGTATGCAATCCGGGTACTCTGCGGCAATATCCAAATATTGCTGCATCATTGGTGATAAACTCATTTTAATTCCTCATGGGATTTATTGACCACGGCCTGCGCCACAGCCTCGAAAAGCTCCTCTGAATAGGTTTCTGCGGGAGTTTTCTTTAAATAAATCAAATATTCGATGTTTCCCTTTGCGCCCGTTATAGGCGAAAATGTGAGCCCGTGCGGGTAAAGTCCGGACTCTGCCGCATAGGAAGCCACATTCATGATGACCTCTTTATGTACCTCAGGGTCTCTGACTATTCCCTTTTTGCCGACCTGCTCGCGCCCCGCCTCAAATTGAGGCTTGATAAGAGCCACAATCCCGCCGCCGGGACCCAGCAGCTTTGAGGCTACGGGGAATATCAGCTTTAACGATATAAATGAAACATCAATTGAAATAAAGTCAACATCAGGATCCACGGTATTTACATCGAGGTATCTGACATTGCACTTTTCCATATTTACAACGCGCGGGTCGTTTCTGAGCTTGTAATCAAGCTGCCCATAGCCCACGTCAATCGCATAAACCTTTTTCGCACCGTGCTGCAGCATGCAGTCGGTAAAGCCGCCCGTGCTCGCGCCTATATCAACGCAGGTGGTGCCGTCAAGTTCAAAGCCGTAAAGCAGCATTGTTTTATCAAGCTTTAAGCCTCCGCGGCTCACATAAGGGCAAAGGTCCTCTTTTACATAGATTTCGGCGGTGTCGTCAACCTGGGTTCCGGCCTTGTCAACGCGCTGTCCGTCAACATAGACAATGCCCGCCATTATGCTCGCCTTTGCGCGCTCGCGGGATTGAAAAAAGCCCTTGTTTACAAGTATTACATCAAGCCTGTCCTTCAATATAGCCACTTATCCTTTCCGCGACGCCTTTGCCGTCGAGTCCGTATTTTTCAAAGAGCATATCGGTAGTTCCGTGCTCGATAAACTCCGTAGGCCAGCCGATTACGTGAGAGGCTGTCGCGCTGCCAATCTCCGACAGATAAGCAGAAATGCTCTGGCCTGCTCCGCCTGTTACCACATTGTCCTCGAGAGTTACAATCATTTTCGTACGGCTTTCCGCAGTATTTAAAAGCTCCGTATCAAGCGGGAAAATAACGGCATTATTAAGCACACTTACCTTATACCCCTTTTCGGTCAGAATATCGCAGGCTGAAAGTGCCGATTTTACCATTTTACCGCTCGCCCAAATCTCAACATCGGTCTTTTCGGAATCGTGGTTTACCATAAAATAATTATGTCCGCAGAACCTTCCCGATGTCTCGAAATTCGTTGCATTGCCTCTCGGATACCTGATTGCCACAGGACCATCCAGAGTTAACGCATATTCCATCATTTCCTCGAGCTCTATGCCGTCACGCGGCGAAAGAACCGTCATTCCCGGCATATGTGAAAGATATGAAAGGTCGAAAACGCCGTGATGCGTCTGCCCGTCCTGCCCCACGCAGCCGGCCCTGTCTATTGCAAAAATGACAGGGAGCTTGTTTAGGCAAACATCTATCATTATCTGATCGTACCCCCTTTGGAGGAACGTCGAATATATTGCAACCACAGGCTGCAGCCCGTTTTTTGCAAGGCCTGCCGCAAACGAAACCGCAGACTGCTCTGCGATTCCCATGTCAAAAATCCTATCGGGATAAAGCTCCGCAAAGCGTGTAAGCCCTGTGCCCTCTATCATGGCCGCCGAAACGGCAACGATTCCGGGATCCTTTCCCGCAAGCTCCACAAGCTTGTCGCCGAAAACCTTGCTGTAGCTGATTCCCTGCCCCTTTGAAAGAGGCTTGCCTGTAGCAATGTCAAAAGGTCCGATGCCGTGGAAAAGTCCGGGATTTGCCTCTGCCGGAGCATAGCCCTTTCCCTTCTTTGTAATAGCATGTATTATAACAGGACCCTGCACGCGCTTTGCGAGTGAAAATGCGTTCAAAAGATCCTCGATATTGTGCCCATCCACAGGTCCGAGATAGGTAATTCCCATCTCCTCAAAAACAACTCCGCCCATAAACGCGTACTTTACGGTGTCCTTTATGTGTTCGACGCCCTTGTACACGCCCGGAGTCTTTTTCAGTGTATTCTTTACGGTGAGCTTGAACTCCTGATAAGCCTTGCTCGTACGCATGCCTGAAAGATGCTGGGACATACCGCCCGTGTTCTTTGAAATCGACATACCATTGTCGTTTAGGATGGTGATGACCTTGCCCTTTGTGGCTCCGAGGCTGTTTAACGCTTCATAGGCTTCACCGCCTGTAAGTGCTCCGTCGCCGATGACTGCCACTACCGCATAGTCCTCGCCGCGTAAGTCACGCGCTGCCGCAAGCCCCGCCGCGATGGATACGGAGGTGCTGCTGTGACCCATGTCGAGAAGGTCGTGCTCACTCTCCGCCTGCTTTGGGAAGCCCGACATGCCGCCATCAAGGCGCAGCGTGTCAAAATCCTTTGCTCTTCCGGTTAAAATCTTGTGCACGTAGGTCTGATGTCCGACATCCCAAACGATTTTGTCCTTCGGAGTCTTGTAGTATTTGTGAATAGCCACCGTCAGCTCCACGACGCCGAGATTGCTCGCAAGGTGCCCGCCTGTTTTCGAGACCTTTTCGACCAGAAACTCTCTTATGTCACCGCAGAGTCTGTCCATCTCCTCAAGGCTCATGGTCTTTAAATCCTGCGGAAAATTGTATTCGGTTAAGCTTTTATATGCCATGTAATCTCCTATTTGCGGCGGTTTTTGAGCATGCCAATTATGTCGTTAAAAAACTCCGCATTGTCGTAATATGGGGCGATATAGCCCTGCGCAGCCTCGTACAGCTCTTCAAGCCTTTTCTGCGAGTTTTCGATGCCGTATAGCGCAGGATAAGTCGATTTGTCGCGCTCCGCATCCATGCCTGTCTGCTTTCCAAGCTCGGCCGCATCGCCTAAGACATCCAAAAGATCGTCCTCAATCTGGAAAGCGAGTCCTATGCATTCTGCGTATTTTGTAAGGTTTTCGAGCATGGTATCATCCGCGCCTCCGAGCATGAGACCCGCACGTACAGCCGCAACGATTAAAGCGCTTGTTTTGTTGATGCACATGTATTCAAGCATCTCCTTTGAGCATTTCTTGCCCTCAGCCTCGATATCGGCAACCTGACCCGCAACCATACCGCGGCAGCCCGCACCCTTTGCGATTTCATAGCTTGCCTTTACTCTGCGCTTTAGCATTTCAGGCTCATCAAAATAAAGGAACATGTCCTTGTTCATGCATTCAAATGCCGTATTTAAGAGTCCGTCGCCCGCAAGAATTGCGATTGCATCGCCGAAAACTTTGTGATTCGTAGGTACTCCGCGGCGCAGATCGTCATCGTCCATAGCAGGCAAATCGTCGTGAATGAGCGAATATGTCTGGATGTATTCCATTGCGCAGGCATAAGGCAGAGCATCGTTCACCTTGCCGCCCGCAAACTCACAGCTTGCAAGCATAAGTACCGGGCGAAGTCTCTTGCCGCCCGCCGTTAAGCTGTATTTCATGGACTCGTAGAGCGTGATGCTCTTGTGGTCGATATCCGGCAGAAAATCCAGAAGATGCTTTTCTATGAGTTCCTTGTATTCCAAATATTTCTCGTTCATACTTACCTCTTTTCGTAAACCTCGATGCGCTGCTTTGCTGAGTCTAAAATCTCTACGCACCTTTCATAATACTTTACGCCGTCTTCGTATGCCTTTAAGGCCTCTTCCAGGGAAATCCTGTCCTTTTTTATGGTTTCGGCCGTTTCCTCAAGCTTTTCCATGCTCTCCTCAAAGCTGAGAGTCTCTAAAGCTTCGTTATCTTTACTCTTTGCCATAATTTTACCTCGTCTTAAACCTTGTTCACACTGTCGACGGTCATTGAAATTTCACCGTCCTTTAGCCTTGCGCGTACCTTGTCTCCTGCCGCAACCGCATCCGCTGAGGAAATAAGCTTTCCACTGCTGTCCATCATCGCCGCATAGCCGCGGCCTAATATGCCAAGCGGATTAAGCTGCGAAAGCGTTTCGCGGCAGCCCTTGCACTTAAGCTCGTAGATTGCGATTTTCGAAAGCATTTCGCGCTTCATCGCATCAAGCCCCGCAAGGCGAATCCTCTCCTCCTTTGATGCAATATTTTGCTTTAAGTTATCAAGGAGAAGATTTTTTCTGTCCTCAAGATACATGCGAAGCTCGTTTGTATCGGGCACCGCCATGTTAGCCGCCGCAGTCGGCGTTTCTGCGCGCCTGTCGGCAACAAAGTCGGCTATCGTAAAGTCCGTTTCATGCCCCACAGCCGATATGACAGGGATTTCCGAGGCATATATGGATCTTGCCACAATTTCCTCGTTAAAGGCCCAGAGCTCTTCTATAGAGCCGCCTCCGCGCCCCACAATCAAAACGTCTACATCGGTCATATTAGCATTTATGTAATCTATCGCAGCTGCAATGTCTGCAGGCGCCCCCGGCCCCTGAACGAGCACCGGATATACGAGAATATCGACAAAGTCGTTCTTTGCCGTAATAATCTTTTTTATGTCGGAAACCGCAGCCCCCGTAGGTGATGTCACCACCCCAACCTTTTTAGGAAAGGTCGGAAGCGGCTTTTTATGGGCCGGATCGAACAGCCCCTCGGCCTCGAGCTTTTTCTTGAGCTTCTCAAAGGCTTCTGCGAGTGCGCCAACTCCTGCCGGCTCTATATCCCTTATGTAGAGGGAATAAGTGCCGCCCCTTTCGTAGACGCTGACTGAGCCGTGAGCCACCGCCTTAAGGCCGTCCGTAAGCTCTACAGTTAAGTTTCGCGAGGTCGACGGCGATATATAGCAGCTCAGCTTTGAAGAGGCATCCTTGAGTGTAAAATATACTCCTGTAGGGTGATATTTTACACCGGAAATCTCGCCCTCCACCGAAACATTCGACAGAACCGGATCTCCGCTTAGGACTCTCTTTACATAGCTGTTAAGTTGTGCTACTGTGATTGGTTTCATTAGTAATTTATTCTTATCTCTGCAAAAGCCTTGCACCGATTCTCGCAACGCCCACGGCATTGTCCGATGAAAGCTTCTGATCTCCGAAAATAAAGCAATAGCCTCTGTCGTCTGCAAAATCGGTAAGCCTACGGCTAATATATCTGCTGGAGCTTACTCCGCCCGCAAAGAGCACGGTCTTAAGGCCCGTTTTCCCTATCCCCTGCACGGTCATTTTCTCGATGCAGGTTACAATTCTGTCGAAAAGCTCCAAAATTATGGCACTGTTGTCCGCCTGCTTACTGACATCCTCTGTGTCAATAAGCCTCTGAGTGATTTTTTCCGCCACAAGCTGTGCCTGCGTTTCAAGCCCTGAAAGGTTAAAGAAAGCATCAGATACCCTAACGCCGGTTAAACATGGTTCGTAGCGCGAGCTACGGCCTCTGACGGCTGCTTCCTTTACCGCAATCTCGTCCATATATTCGCCTGCGGGAAACTCCATGCCGAGCGTCACGCCCACACGGTCGATTACCTGCCCAAAGGATATGTCCTTCGAGCCGCCGACGATTTCAATGTCATAAGCGCCCTTTTCCCGCAGCCTGTCGCTTACCGAAAGAAGCTCGCATGTGCCGCCCGAAAGGTGGAGCGACAAGAACTCCTGCGGAAGCTCTTTCGTGCTACCTGCCGTAGACGCCATACTTCCCGCAATTGCAGCGATGTGCCCCTCCTGGTGGCTTGTTTCAAAGCATGGCACGTTAAGCGCCCCTGCGATGGATTGTGCCACGGTGTGCCCCGCGTTAAAGCAAGGCATGTATGAACCCGGTACAGGGCGCGGTCTTGTTGATACACAGACACCCGCAATGTGAGCCGCCGGGTCCGCAGCGCGCCGTCTTTTAAGCTCCGCATAGACGTTTTCAAGAACGCCCGGCAGGTTTTCTACATGCTGAAACAGGGCTTCGGATTGTCTGAGGCCCCGTTCACCCTTTTTCACATTTAATAGTTTCCTTGAATCGGCGTGGATGCTGCCATCCATAGAGATAAGAGCCGCCGATGTTTTATAATTGCTTGTGTCTATACCAAGCACATATGCTTTGTCCTGCATGAGTTTAGTTTGCTAAGTTCGCAAGTACTCCGTTTATAAATTTTGCCGATTCCTCGCTGCTGTAGGTTTTTGCGAGCTCAACAGCCTCGTTTATTGATACTCCTACAGGGATATCTTCCATATAGAGGATTTCAGCAATGGCAAGTCTGAAAATCGACAGATCGACATTAGAGAGACGATTGATTTTCCATGTCGTATCCTGGTTTGAGTAGACATTGTCTATATCGTCCTTGTGCTCGCTAATGATTGCGAACATGTCGTTTATGTACTTCTTTTGATTGCCCACATTCTTTCCGATCATAAAGGCTGTTTTTGCCTTTTGCGAAAAGTCGCCCTGAATCTCCATTGAGTACAGCATCTGCATCAGCATTGTTCTTGCTTCAGTTCTGTTCATCTATCGTTTCTCCTTCCGGAAAGTCAATTCCGTCTACGTGAATATCTATGGCCTTCATGTTGATCCCGAGTGCATCGGCAGCCACCTTTTTTACATTGCGCTGAACATCCCACGCCACGGATGGCATGTTAACGCCGTAATTTACGATTATGTGCACCTCTGCGGTGAAAACGCCCTCTTCCTTTGTTTTGTCGAGGCGGACGCTTTTCTTGTTTGCAAGCCTGCTGACACCTTCGGTATTAAGGATGGCAGCTGATATGATTTTTTCCATAAAGCTTATTTTCCTTCGGTCTTTGGTTCCGCATGCTCGCCTGTTTCTTCAGGTTGCTTTAACTTTATGAGCACGCGCTCTATACGACGCTCTGCGACCTTTTTAACGACAATCGTGCAGGAATCAAGCTCGATGCTCGTATCGAGGTTTTCGCCGTCCTCAGGAATTTCGCCGAGGATGTCGAGCGCAAGTCCGCCGATGGTTTCCGCATTTTCGGAGTCAAGCGACAGTCCGATTGCTTCGTTGATATCGTCAAGGTCGGCGCTTCCGTCAACCAGATAGGTATCGTCCGAAACCTGCTCGATTTCAAGCTCCTGACGGTCGTATTCGTCCTCAATATCTCCCATAACCTCTTCGATGATATCCTCCATCGAAACGATTCCGGAGAATCCGCCAAACTCGTCAATCAGAATTGCAAGCTGGTTTTTCGTGCTCTGAAGCTGCATGAAGAGCGAGTCGATATTCTTTGTTTCAGGCACAAAGAGAGGCTTTCTCAAGATGCTGCGAATGTCGACATTTTCAAAGCCCTCTGTCTTTGCCTTTGCAAAGTAGTCCTTTATATTGAGGATTCCGATGATATTGTCGGTGTCGTTTTCATATACAGGAATACGGCTGTAGCGAAGCTCCATCAGCTCATCGAGATATTCCTCAGGCGGGTCGTTTACATCAATCATAAACGCATCCGTTCTCGGGGTCATTACCTCGTAGGCGAGCTTGTCATCGAACTCAAAGATGGAGTTGATCATCTTTTTGCCCTCTTCCTTTAACGCGCCGCTTTCCTGACCTACCTCGAGCATATCCATGACATCATCCTCGGAGAATTCATCATCATCCAAGGTTACCGTCTGGTGCGTGAGGCGCAAAAGTATATTGACGATCCCGTTGTTGAGCGCCACAAAAGGACGCACTACTATAAGGAGCGTTGCCAGAAAGTCCACCAGTGCAAGCGCCATGCCCTCCGCATGCAGGATTGCTATGCGGCGAGGATAGAGAATGCCAAGAACAATTATTGCCAGAGCGAGAAGCAGCACGATTGCGAGCACGGTAATCACATACCTGGGCCCACTCGCATCACCTATCGAAGCCGAGATTTCGGGCGCGAAGTAGTATGCGGCAAAGGCCGACATAAATACCGTACCGAAGACTACGATTGTCTGTGTGCCGTCGAGAAACTTCTGCGGGCTGTCCAGAATGCGGAGCAGCTTCTCAGCCCTTGCATCGCCTGATGCGGCAAGTGCCTTTACTTTGTTTCTGGAGCATTCGTTGAGAGCCGTTTCGCCGGCCTCAAAGAGCGCACTGATGAAGATAATTAACAATAAAATTATTATTTGCAACCATATGTGGGTGCCGGGGTCGGATAAAGAATCCATAATTTCTCCTTTCGATTTAATAGTGATAATTATATTACTGGTCCTTGCGGCGCCTCAGCATGAAATCCGGGGCAACCGGTTTGTCCATTTTAATCTTAAGTATCTGCTGAGGATGCGGCGCGCTTTCGATAGGCGTACCCTCCTCATCGTACATTTCCGTGAGCTTTTGAGTATAAAAATCTGTGCCCGGTCCGAAGACCTCGATTTCATCACCGATGCTCATCTTGTTGCGCTGCTCGACTATGGCATAGCCTGTCTTTTCGTCGTATGAGCGAACGAGGCCTGTAAAGCTGTAGTCACGCGTATAAGCGCTTGTCTGGTAGTTCTGATCCTTGTTTGTCGGCTTGTCAAAGTAAAAGCCTGTTGTAAACTCGCGGTGGCTTACCTTTTTAAGCTCCTTCATCCAGTCAGGATTAAACTCATAGCCCTTAGGATCGGCATAGTATGCGTCAATCGCCCTGCGATAAGCGGAAACAATGGTTGCCACATAGAAAATTGATTTCATGCGGCCCTCAATCTTAAATGAGCCAATCCCTGCCTCTATAAGCTCCGGAATGTGCTCGATCATGCAAAGATCGCGGGAGTTTAGGATGTAGGTTCCTCTGTCGTCCTCTTCTATTGGATAGTACTGGCCCGGACGCTGCTCTTCAACAAGCGCATATTTCCATCTGCATGGATGTGCGCAGGCACCGCGGTTTGCGTCGCGCTCAATCATGAAATTGGAAAGCAGACACCTGCCGCTGTAAGAGATGCACATTGCGCCCTGAACAAAGGATTCAAGCTCGATTTCAGGCGGAAGCTCGCTTCTGATTTCGCGAATTTCCTTCATCGTAAGCTCTCTTGCCAGTACGATGCGCTTTAATTTAAGCGTATCTATCCAGAACTTTGCGGTCTGATAGTTGGTCATGTTTGCCTGAGTCGAAAGATGAAGCTCGGCATCCGGAATAACCTCGCGAATGAGTGTCGCAACTCCGGGGTCCGAAACTATGAAGGCGTCGATTGGAATATTTTTTATCGTCATGAGGTACTCCTTTAGGGGCAGTATATCCTCATTATGTGCGAAAATATTCATCGTCATGTGCGCCTTTACGCCTCTTTCATGGGCAAAGGCCACAGCCTCTTTTATTTCATCCACGGTAAGGTTCCCTGCTCCCGAGCGGAGAGAAAACATTTCACCGCCGAAATAAACCGCATCCGCGCCGTAGATACATGCTATTTTAAACTTCTCAAGGTCGCCCGCAGGCGCCAGGAGTTCAACCTTTTTATTTGTCATATTTCTTCCTGTCAATTATAGATATCGTTGTGCCGTCGCCTACCGGCAGGTATGACGTGTCGGCATAAGGCAGCGTGAAGAGGTAATCTATAAACTCACGCAGACGCTTTACCTCTGTTTTGTATCGCCTGTTTTCGTCGTATTCGTCTGAAACCACGCGCGCTTTGAAAAGCATGTTGTCGCACACCACGATGCTGCCGTCGTTCATGTGCGGAATGAGCGCATCGAAAAATTCCCTGTAATGTCCCTTTGCTGCATCAATAAAGGCGAGGTCAAATCTTTCGTCAACCGGCAGCTTTACAATAAGCTTTGCCGCATCGCCTTCCATGATTGTGACGCGCCTTGCGACACCGAAATGCGAAAGATTGTGCTCTGCCTTTATAATCATGGCAGGGTCCTTTTCAAAGGTTACGATTTCCGCCTTTGGGCATACAAGTGCCAGGCAGGATGCGCTGTAGCCCACTGCTGTGCCGATTTCCACGATGCGCTCGGGCTTTGTGAGCTTTGCAAGTGTAAGGAGCAGTCTTTCGGCATCCCTTTGCAAAATCGGTACACCCGCAGCCTCGGCCGCAGCTCTGAACTCGCCCATCTGTGGCGAAAGCGGCTTAAAATAGCCGTCCAGAAAATCTACAACCTTTTGATTAACTGTGTTTCTGTATAGCTCATTTTCGGACATGTTTTACCTCATTAATTGCCTAATTGCCGCGCCGTTTGAGCGCTGCCTGGTAAGCGGCCTTGTCTTTCTCGAAATCGGCCGAATTACTGCTGAAATTGTGCGATCCGTCAAGCTTTTCACTTACAACAAAATAGATGTAGTCCGTGTCTGCCGGATAGAGCGCTGCCTCTATGCTGGCCTTGCCGGGACTGCAGATAGGCCCCGGTGGAAGTCCTGCGTAGAGATAGGTATTGTAAGGATCGTCTATGGCGATGTCTTTATAGGTTAGTGTTTCCTTAGGCTCGCCCAATATGTACTGCACCGTACTGCACATCTGGAGCTTCATATTGATTTTCAGCCTGTTATAGATAACCGAGCTGACAAGCGGTCTGTCTGAATCAATTTTAGCTTCTCTTTCGATGATGCTGGCAATTGTAATCACGTCGCGAAGCGACAGATTAAGCTCGTTCATGCGAGCCTTGTAGTCCGGATTGCTGTTCCAGACGGTGTCAAACTGCTTCAGCATGCGATCGATGTAATCGTGCGGTGTCGCATTATCATAGATATTGTAGGTTTCCGGGAATAAAAATCCCTCGAGGCGGTAGCCCTGACCGTTATAGCCGATATCATTTAAGAAATCATAATTAAAGCTACCGTTTTGAACCTCGTCAAGGAATGTGGAATAGTCCACAAGCCACTTTTCGCTGAGAACATAAGCCGTCTGAAGTACGCTGTAGCCCTCAGGTATTGTAAAGTTGTGTACTGTAGAATGGCCGTTTAGCATAAGCTCTGCAATCTCTTTACCGCTCATTGAAGCCGACAGTATATAGTCGCCGGCTTGGAGCTTGCCGTCATAGTCGTTAAGCTTGAACCAGAGCTTGTAAGCGCCGGCCGACCCGATGATGCCGTTTTCCTCTAAGATATTACAGATTCTCGTGGTAGATGCGCCATCAGGCACTGTGATTGCAACGGTTTCGGTCGCTGCAGGATTAAACGGTTTTGCTGCCCCGTTAACCCATGCCTTAAAGCCGAAATAACCTCCGGCTGCAATTAAAACCAAAACTATCAGGAAAATTAATCCCTTACCCTTTTTCTTTCCTCTTTTGCTATGTCTCCCCATTTCTGCCTCTTTTTGTATAGATTTTGCTTTAAAACAAACATGGGGTTACCTGAAAACAGGCAACCCCGCAAATATTCCTAGTTTTTGCCTCTTCCGAGGTATTCAGATGTTCTTGTGTCGATCTGAATGATTTCGCCTTCTTCGATGAAGATAGGAACCTGAATAACGGCGCCTGTCTCAACTGTTGCAGCCTTTGTAACGTTTGTAGCTGTATCGCCCTTTACGCCCGGCTCAGTTTCGACAACCTTGAGGTTTACAAAGTTTGGCGCTTCTACGAGGAATGCCGCACCCTTGTAGAACTTGATTGTAGCTTCGTCGTTCTCTCTTAAGAACTTCATTGCATCTTCTACCTGGTCTGCTGCGAGAGGAACCTGCTCAAAAGTTTCCTGATCCATGAAGTAGTAGAGCTCTCCGTCATTGTAGAGATACTGCATAACCTTTGTCTCGATGTGTGCCTTAGGGAACTTGTCGTTAGGGTTGAATGCTTCTTCACGAGTAGCACCTGTTAAGATGTTCTTGTACTTTGTTCTTACGAAAGCTGCGCCCTTGCCCGGCTTTACGTGCTGGAAGTCAAGAACTACATGAGGCTCACCGTTGATTTCAAAGGTAATGCCTTTTCTAAAATCACTTGCATAAATCATTTTTTATCTCCTTAAATTTTCATTAAATAACAATATCCAATGTTATATTATAAACGATTATAAGGTGCCTTGCAAGGAATATTATTTCATTAAATCTTCCATTCCCGGCATCTTTAAATCCACAGCCTCACCCAGAATTTTGTAAACATCCTGCATCATCAGTGAAAATCTCATCTCCGCCTGAAAATACTCGGCGATTGACGGATCGCGCATCATGTCCTGGTAGAGCTGCATCATCTTTGCCTGTGTATCGGCATCGATTGCCTGACCGGACATCTGCTTCATGGAAAGCTCAAGCTGCTGTGTCTGTAAATCGTTCACAATACCGGCAAGCTGCGGATTCTGATCGATTTTCTTTCTAAGGTCGTTGTATACCTTAAACTCATCGGATTCTTTTATTGCTGTCGCCAGATTGTGCGCTTCGTTATATACGTTCATATTTGTCCCCTCGCTATTAAATTTCCAGGAATATCGGCAGTATCACAGGTGTACGTCCGGTATTTTCGTAGATAAAGTTGCGCAGTGCGTCCTTTACCTTGCCCTTTAACGCGCTCCAGTCGGAAACGCCGTTTCCCATATATTTGTCGAGGGTGGCCGCTACGACCTCTCTGGCCGCGTCCATCAGGTCCTCGTTTTCGCGGACATACACGAAGCCTCGGCTGATGAGGTCCGGCCCCGATACGAGCATATTCGAAGCGGTTTCGATTGCCGCAACGATTATGATGAGTCCCGCCTCTGAGAGCATCTTTCTATCGCGAAGTACGATGTTTCCAACATCGCCCACGCCGTAGCCATCGACAAGCACTGCTTCGCCGGAGGCAACGTTTTCGGTCTTAACGGCGCCCTTACGCGTGATCGAGAGGCAGTCGCCGTTCTCGAGTATGAAGACATTTTCCTCCTTCTGACCGAGGGAAACCGCTAGATCCTTGTGAGTCTTAAGGTGCCTGAACTCTCCGTGAACCGGCATAAAGAACTCCGGCTTTATGAGAGAGTGCATGAGCTTGAGCTCTTCTCTGCAGGCGTGGCCCGAAACATGGATGTCTGCGATATCCGAATAGATTACCTCTGCACCCTTCTGGAAGAGCAGGTTAACTACGTTCGAAACCGCATTTTCGTTTCCCGGTACAGGAGTTGACGAAAGAATTATGCAGTCGCCCTTTTTAATCTGTACGAACTTGTGATCGTTTGTCGCCATACGTGCAAGAGCGCTCATAGGCTCGCCCTGGCTGCCCGTGGTGATGATGACAAGCTCTTTGTCCGGGATGTTTTTAATTTTGTTTATATCGACCAAAACGCCCGCAGGAATCGTGATGTACCCGAGGTCAATCGCAAGCCTTACAACGTTTTCCATGCTGCGTCCGGAGATTGCAACCTTGCGTCCGAAATGAACCGCAGTGTTTACAATCTTTTGGACTCTGTGAACGTTGGATGAGAATGTTGCGATGATAATTCTGCTCCGGACATCGTGAAAAATGTTTTCAAGCGTCTGCCCTACCACCTTTTCCGAAGCTGTAAAGCCCGGACGCATAACGTTTGTTGAATCCATCATAAGGAGCTTTACTCCCCTGTTTCCGATTTCAGCAAATCTGCCAAGGTCGATAGGCTCGCCATCAACCGGCGTATAGTCGATTTTAAAGTCGCCTGTGTGGAATATCGTTCCGACCGGCGTGTTTATCGCAAAGCATACTGCATCGGCAATCGAGTGAGTCGTACGAATCGTCTCAATTTCGAATGTGCCAAGCTTAATGGTATCTCCTGCGTTTATGATGCGAAGATCCGCATCAAGGCCATGCTCTATGAGCTTGTTCTCAATAAGGCCTAAAGTAAGGCGGGTTCCGTAAATCGGGCAGCTTAGCTGGCGCAGGAAATACGGAATGCCTCCGATATGGTCCTCATGGCCGTGAGTTAAAATGACGCCTTTTAGCTTTTCGCTGTTCTTTTTGAGATAGTCGAAATCCGGTATAACCGAGTCGATTCCGAACATCCCATCCTCAGGAAATGACATACCGCAGTCGATGACGATGATATCGTCCTTGTACTCGAGGACAGTCATGTTCTTTCCGATTTCGTTAAGTCCGCCAAGAGGTATGACTTTAAGAGGAAAAGCATCCTTGCGTCCGGAAGGCTTGTGGGCCCGCTTAGCCGGTGTGCCGCGCTTGGCCGGAGCCGCCTTTTTTGCAGGCTGCGCCGTCTTCTTCGCAGTCGCCTTTTTCGCAGTCGCCTTTTTCGCAGTCGCCTTCGGCTTCGCAGCAGTCTTTGACTTTGTCGTCGCTGCCGCCTTGCTGCGTCCCTTTGCCTTTCCTTTATTTGTAGTTTCTTCTTTTTTCATATATTCCTTTCTGTTTTCTGATAGATTTGCATGCGCCTATTTAACAACGAGGTTAATCAGCTTGCCCGGAACGGCGATCACCTTTACGATGTTCATACCGTCCGTTAACTTCGCAACACTTTCGTCGGCCATAACATATTTTTCAAGTGCAGCCTTGTCGAGTCCGTTCGGAGCGTTCAGTTTTGACTTAACTTTGCCGTTAACCTGAACTACAATTTCGACTGTATCCTTTACAAGAGCTGCTTCGTCGTACTTTGGCCAAGGTATGTTAAAGAGTCTGTCCGTATGACCCAGATGCTCCCACATTTCTTCACTGATGTGTGGTGCAAATGGAGAAAGAACGATGATGAGGTCTGTAATTGCGGTAGCAAACAGCTCCTCGTTAATATCGCCCTCTTTGTATTTGTACATCTCATTTACAAGCTCCATTACGGAGGAGATTGCTGTGTTAAAGCTGAATCTGCCGCCGGCATCCTCTGTAACCTTTTTAATTGTAGCATTCAGTGCAAATGCCAGATCCTTGTCGGCCTGAGTTTTGCAGGTATATGCCTTTACGCCATCGAGCTTGTACTTCTGTGACATCTCATATACAAGACGGTATACACGGCCGAGGAATCTGTATGCGCCCTCTACGCCGGCATCAGACCAGTCAAGCTCTCTGTCAGGCGGTGCTGCAAAGAGGATGAACAGACGAGCTGTATCCGCACCGTATTTATTGATGATTTCCTCAGGTGAAACGACGTTTCCGATGGATTTACTCATCTTTTTGCCGTCTTTGATTACCATACCCTGAGTGAGCAGGTTCTGGAACGGCTCCTCGGTATTTACAAGTCCGAGGTCATACAGTGCCATCTGGAAGAATCTCGCATACATCAGGTGAAGTATCGCATGCTCTACTCCGCCGATATACTGGTCAACATTCATCCAGTACTTTACTTTATCAAGATTGAAAGCTTCTTTGTCATTCTGCGCATCGCAATATCTCAAGAAATACCATGATGAATCAAGGAATGTATCCATGGTATCGATTTCGCGCTTTGCAGGTGCGCCGCAGCAAGGACATACTGTATCAACGAATGTCTTGCTCGATGCGATCGGCGATTCGCCCTTTCCTGTAAACTCTACGTCTGTAGGAAGCTTTACAGGCAGGTTTTCGACCTTTTCAGGTACCCAGCCGCACTTTTCGCAGTAAATCATAGGGATAGGTGTACCCCAGTATCTCTGACGGGAAATGAGCCAGTCGCGGAGCTTGTAGTTAGTGGTGGCCTTGCCGATGCCCATGTCTTCGAATTTCTTCGTAACCTTTACGATGGCATCCTTTGTCTTGAGGCCGTTAAACTCGCCTGAATTGATCATCACGCCCTGAGCCTCGGTAGCATGTGGGAGGTTATCAAGGTCAATGCCCTCTTCGCCGGTGTCGATAACGGCGATGATAGGGATGTTATATGCCTTGGCGAAGTCAAAGTCTCTCTGGTCGTGAGCAGGTACGCCCATTACGCAGCCTGTACCATAGTCATAGAGTACATAGTCTGCGACGTAAATCGGAAGCTCTGCCTTTGTCAGAGGGTTGATTGCATATGTTCCGGTGAATACACCTGTCTTTTCCTTTGTTGTGGAGCTACGTTCGATTTCGGTCTTCTTTGCTGTTTCTTCCTTGTAGGCATCAACTGCAGCTCTGTTTTCCGGAGTTGTGAGCACGTCTACGATCGGAGCCTCAGGTGCAATTACCATAAAGGTTGTACCGTAGATTGTGTCAGGCCTTGTGGTGTAAACCGTAATCTTTTCGTCGGAATCCTTAAGGTCAAAGGTCAACTCTGCACCGTGCGATTTGCCGATCCAGTTTTTCTGCATGATCTTTACCTTTTCAGGCCAGCCCTCGAGAATATCGAGGTTCTTTAAGAGTCTGTCAGCATAATCGGTAATCTTGAAATACCACTGCGACAGCTTTTTCTTTGTAACGACTGTCTTGCAGCGCTCGCAGCATCCGTCGACTACCTGCTCGTTAGCAAGTACGGTTGCACAAGAAGGACACCAGTTTACCTGGCTTTCCTTTTTATATGCGAGGCCTTTGTTGTAGAACTGGATGAAAATCCACTGCATCCACTTGTAATAGTTTTCGTTGCAGGTCTCAACGGTTCTGTCCCAGTCATAGGAAATACCCATTGTCTTGAGTTGGGCAGTCATCTCTGCGATGTTTTCCCATGTCCACTTTGCAGGCTCTACACCATGCTTAATTGCGGCATTCTCAGCAGGAAGTCCGAAAGCATCATAGCCCATCGGATGCAGCACGTTAAAGCCTTCCATGTGCTTAAATCTTGCTACTACATCACCGATGGAATAGTTGCGCACGTGACCCATGTGCAGCTTGCCCGAAGGATAAGGGAACATCTCAAGCACGTAGTACTTTTTCTTGTTCGGATCCTCGGTTACCTTGAAGATTTTTTCTTCTTCCCATTTCTTTTGCCACTTTTTTTCGATTTCCGCAAAATTATATTTTTCGTTCATGATGCTAATTTCCTTCCTGAAACTCTATAGTTTCACAATCGCCCCATACTTTTTCAATATTATATCTCTGTCTCATTTCATCCGAGAAGATATTTACTATTATGTCGCCAAAGTCCATTAGAATCCAGCCGCTTTCTTTGCGGCCTTCCACGCCTTTGCACAGGAGGTTTTCCTTTGCATAGCCTTCGTCCACATCATCCGCCAGCGCTCCGAGCTGTCTTTCGTTCGAAGCACCCGCAATGACAAAATAATCGGCAAAGGAAGCCTTTTGGGAGATATCGATTATTACGATATCGTGGGCCTTTTTGGAGTCCAGAATCTGCGCTCCGAGCATTGCTAATTTCTTTGATTCGTCTTTTGTCATTCTTTTACCTTTCTGTTTCCAAGTATTTTATGGCTGCCGTTGTATCGCTGTCCATTTCGGCACCGGTGGAAAGCACGTAGTTTTCCGTATTCTTCATGCTCATAAGGCATGCCGCGTCAAGGTCCTTTTCCGCAAGAGAGCGGATTTCCTCGACCGCCGGGTAGTCGCGGTTTGGCTCGATTGCGTCCGCCAGGTACACAATCTTTTCGAGAAGGCTCATGTTTTCGCGCCCCGTGGTGTGGAAGCAGACCGCGTTTATGATATCGGGGTCTGTTTCGCCAAAGTCACGCTGTATCATGATTGCCGCAATTTTGCTGTGCGCAAGGCTCGGATTGTCGATGTACCGCATGGGAAGCCCGAGCTTTTTGATGCAGGCATTCATTTCGTCACCTTTTAGCCAGCGATAGGAATCGTGGTAAAGTGCCGCAAGCTCCGCCTTTTCGGGGTCAGCTCCGTAGAGCTTTGCAAGGTGCACCGCCGTGTCGCGCACACCGTAGGTGTGGATTAGCCTGCTCTCTTTAAGGTTAGCCTTTATGAAATTATCGATAGATTCCGTGCTTTTCAATGTATTCCTCTACCTTTTCGGGCACCAGCTCATCCGGCAGATCCTCATCATATACGCGGTCGCGTATGTGAGTCGATGAAATGTCAAAGAGCCTGTTTTTTATGAGCACAATTTCCGTGCCGTAATTCGCTCTGATTCTTTCGATGGTTTCAAGCATTTCCGCATTGTCATAGCCGGGTCTTTGCCCCACTATCAGAGAGCAGCCCTTTAGGATTTCCTCCGATTCGGCCCAGGTTTCGATTTTAAGGAGCGAATCCTCGCCGAGGATAAAATATATATCAGCATCGGGAAATCTGTCCCTGAAGGCTCTCAGCGTCAGATAGGTGTATGACACTCCATCATTATCGAGTTCGTACCTTGAAACCTCGTATTTTTCGGGATTAGGAAGATAGCTAAACCCTATTTCAAGCATGTTTATTCTATCCTGCCCGCTTGCCGCATGTCTGTCCTGTTTGAATGGCTGAACCTTTACGGGAACAAAATATACCCTGTCAAGCTCTGCCGCTTTCAGTGCATCCGCTGCGAGAAAAAGGTGTCCCAGGTGGACAGGATCGAATGAGCCGCCAAAAATACCTATTTTCATATTATTTTTCTATCTTAAGACCAAGCTCTCTTAAGGTTTCGTTATCCTGAATGCTCGGTGCCTGGCAAACCATGCACTGTGCAGCCTGGTTCTTAGGGAATGCCATTACTTCACGGATGGAATCCTCGCCTGCAAGCAGCATTACGAGTCTGTCAAGACCGTATGCGAGACCTGCATGAGGTGGTGCACCGTATCTGTATGCCTCAAGCAGCCAGCCGAACTTACGCTCCGCATCCTCTTTGGATATGCCAAGCACGTCGAACATCTTTGCCTGAAGGTGGCGGTCACTTATTCTGACTGAGCCGCCGCCGAGCTCTACGCCGTTAAGCACGATATCGTAAGCGATAGCCTTTACAGCGCCCGGATCTGTGTCGAGTTTGTCTAAATCCTTTGGATTCGGGTGAGTGAACGGATGGTGCATTGCGGACCATTCGCCTGTCTCTTCGTCCTGCTCGAACATTGGGAAGTCGGTTACCCACAGGAGGTTGTAAACGTGTGGGTCAAGCATTCCGAGCTTCTTTGCAATATCGCGACGCAGGAAGCCCAGTGAGTCAAATACTACCTTTGGTCTGTCGGATACGATGAGAACAAGGTCGCCCACCTTTGCATCGAAGACCTTTAATATATCCTTTAACTGCTCCTGAGTAAAGAACTTGTTCACAGAGGAAGCAATTTCATCGGCATTGTTGCGAATCCATACAAGACCCTTTGCTCCGTAGTGCTTTAATGCATCGGTCATCTTGTCGAGATCCTTGCGGCTGAAGTGCTCGCTTCCGCCGTCGATGCAGATACCGCGAACGTCTCCGCCGCTTGCAAGGCAGTCTGTGAATACCTTGAAGTCGCAGCCCTTTACGACATCGTTAAGCTTTTTAAGCTCGAAGCCAAAGCGTGTATCAGGCTTGTCGGAGCCGTATCTTTCCATAGCCTCGTCCCAAGTCATTCTAGGAAGCGGCAGCTTGATATCTACATTCATAATCTCTTTGAAGAGCTTCTTTAAGAAGCCTTCCTGGATTTCGATTACATCGTCCTGGTCAACAAAGCTCATCTCAAGGTCGATCTGTGTGAACTCCGGCTGACGGTCAGCTCTTAAGTCCTCGTCACGGAAGCACTTTGCAATCTGCATATATCTGTCTGTGCCGCCTACCATTAAAAGCTGCTTGAAGAGCTGTGGTGACTGTGGCAGAGCATAAAACTCACCCGGATGTACTCTGGAAGGAACCAGATAGTCTCTTGCGCCCTCCGGTGTCGGATTGATGAGGATTGGAGTTTCAACCTCGGTAAATCCGCAGCTGTCATAGTATTCTCTTGTTACCTTTACAATCTTGTGACGGAATGAAAGGTTTCTCTGCATCTTGTTCTTACGTAAATCAAGATATCTGTATTTAAGTCGAAGATTTTCGTCTACGTTGTCGTCATCCTTTACATAAATAGGAGGTGTGTCAGCCTCGCTGTAAACGGTGATTGCATTTGCAACAACCTCAATATCGCCTGTCGCAAGGTCTGCATTCTTTGACTGACGCTCGCGAACGGTACCTTTAATACCTATTACATATTCGGAACGAAGCGATTCAGCCTTTTCGAAAACGTCCTTTGCGGTGCTTTCATCGAACACAATCTGTGTAATGCCTGTCTTGTCTCTTAAGTCACAGAATACGATGCTTCCGAGACGGCGGCTCTTTGCAACCCAGCCGTTTAAAACTACGTTTGCTCCAATATCCGTGTT
>JAEEGL016490044.1_pt1 | contig 25874 bp, 23 predicted proteins | sample 9134231 | NCBI WGS metagenome assembly JAEEGL01 (sample SAMN16246548, study PRJNA631951) | gut metagenome | biome: gut microbiome; feature: rumen; material: fiber-attached | host: Bos | place: Iran: Karaj | collected 2018-10 | reverse complement strand
CGCTGCTGTTGATCTTGAAAAAATCCCCGCTCAGAATGGTCCTCGCGGCGGCGTCCGCCTCTTCCTGTCCAATGCGATACATGATTCCTCCTAAGGCTTCGGAGACCGGAGCCGTTTTCTTTCATGATACGTGGCCGGATGGCGGCCGCTCCTTCCGCATTATACAACTTTTCCAGCTCTTTTACAATACTCTCTTTCAGCCCCTGCATGACCGAAACGCCGTCAGGAACCGGAAGAACGCGGCCTACTCGGCGCGACGGACCGGTACAGCGATTCAGGAACGGGAAGGACTGAAAAGAACCGGTCTGCGCTTCGTAAAGAAACGCGGACCGGTCCGCTTATCCGGTTCGTGACAGACGGATCACTCCGCCATGCGGCGGGCCGTTTCAAGCGCAACCTCCATCATGGTCGTGAAGGTCTTCTGCCGCTCCTCGGCCGTAGTCCTTTCCCCGGTGATGAGGTGGTCCGAGACGGTACAGATCGCGAGCGAGTTCTTTCCGGTACGGGCCGCATTCATGTAGAGCGCCGCAGCTTCCATCTCGATGGCCAGAACGCCCATCTTCCGCCATCCCTCGTTGGTTTCCCCGGCGTTTTCGCTGTAAAACGTGTCGGAGGAGAGCAGGTTTCCGATGTGGTACCGGGCACCGAGACGTTCCGCTTCCTCCGCCGCACACCGCAGAAGCGTGTATGAGGCAACCGGGGCGAACGTTCCGCGGAGCCCGTACTGTGACGCGTATGCGGAGTCGGTACAGGCGCCCATACCGAGCACGAGATCGCGCACTTTCACGTTCGGCTGGATCGTGCCCGCGGAGCCGATCCGCAGGATGTTCTCCACACCGTAGAACGAGAAGAGTTCATAGGAATAGATGCCGATGGACGGCATGCCCATGCCGCTCGCCATCACAGAGACCGGCGTTCCGCGGTAGAAGCCGGTAAAACCGTTGATCCCACGGACCGCGTTCACGAGTCTCGCGTCCGTAAGAAAAGTCTTCGCGACGAATTCCGCGCGGAGCGGATCGCCCGGCATCAGGACTGTTTTAGCGAATTCGCCAGGGGCTGCGCTGTTGTGAGGCGTTGACATGTTCCGCTCCTCCCTTTAGCCGGATGTTCACCGGATCAGCCCGGCAGGTGGTTTTCCCAGCGTCTTCTGACTTCTTCAAAAACCTCGTCCGGGATCTCCGTATCGCCCTTCAGGTTGTTGGACACGTACATGTCGCCGGCAGATTCGGGGAAAGTGCAGAAGGTGTCGTTACGGTAGGGCTCGCGCTCCTCCTTCTTCCGGAGATCCGGAATCCGGATCGGCGCGTTGCCCATCGCGATGGAGCGGTAGCCAAGCGTTCCAGGCATGCACATATCTGCCGCCTGGTAGACATTGATCGCCCGCTCATGCGCCTCCTCGTCGCCGAGGATGCTGCGGATAAAATAGTGAGTGGTGAAATAGTCGCCTCCGCCGTGGCCGCTGTTCTCGGTCCCGGCGATGATCGGTTCGGGCTTATAGACCTTGTGTTCACCGCGACCGTTCGAATCGGGCTGTTCGATATAGACGCCGATCTGACCGTCGCCGAGATCCTGTACGCCGCCGAGATCGCCGTTCAGCTGGTAGTTGGAATGGCGGTTGGACTTGATATTGAAGTGGAGAGACTTGAGCATGGCTCCGTTCTCCAGCGTGACGATCTCCATGCCAAGGGTGCCGGAAGCGGTACCGAGCTTGCGCATGAACGGCATGTTCGGCGTCTCGAACGCGGAGACCTGGACCGGGCGCAGACCGGTCATGTAGAGGATCGGTCCGATGGAATGCGTGCAGTAGAAGGTCGAGGGCATCAGGTTACGCCAGTGATCCCTTTGTCCGTAGGTGATCTGGGGCCAGATGGAGGAGCAGTCGTGGAGATATTCGCCCTCGGCATACATCAGTTCCCCGAGCGCGCCGCTCCGGTAGATGTTGCGCATCTCCCAGCGGACCGGCGTGTAACAGTAGTTCTCGGCATAGGTATAGATCTTGCCGGTCTGTTCAACCGTCTCGATCAGTTCCACCGCCTCCGCCATGTTGGCGAACGTGAGGCATTCCGTCATGATGTGCCGGCCGGACCGGAGCAGTTTGATGCCGAACTTCGCATGTTCATGGGCGTAGTTGGCGCAGACCACGGCGTCCATGTCGTGTTCGAAGAAGTCGTCGAACTTTTCGTAATAGGCGATATCGTAGAGCCCGTTGTCCTCGGCTTCTTTTTTCGTCTTGTCCAGAAGCGGCTTGTACTTGTCGCAGATCGCGACCAGTTCCGCGTCCTTGCTGCCGATGATCTGACGGATCATCGTATCACCCCGTCCGGCGCCGAACACGCCGATCCTGACTTTTCTCATGATGTTCCTCCCTGTGTCGTTTGTGGTTGTATGGTTTCTCCGCTACGGGCGGAGTCATTCCCAGATGGTGACGCCGTCGATCCTTCCGTTCAGCCTCGCGCGGTCGTTCCGCGTGAAACCGGCCGACGACAGATATTCCTCCGCCTCGTCGAACCAGCAGGTGAGATGCCGCCGGTCGTGACAGTCGGAATCGACGATGACGCGTCCGCCCGCCGCGCGGATCTCCCCGAGCAGGAAGCGGGACGGATAGGGGACCGTTCTGGAACTGCGCACGATGACGCCGGTGTTCAGCTCGAACAGATCGCACTCCTTCACGATCGCCCGGACGGCCGAGGACGCGGCATCCCGAACCCGGGCGCTCTCCTCCGGGAAAAGGCCGTACTTGACCGGCAGATCGAGGTGAGCGACGATGTCCGCGCCGCGGCGCAGGACATGATCCGTCAGAGCGTCGTAGTACGCCTCGCCGAAAGACTCCCAGTCGCCTCCGAAGAATTCCGTGACGAGCCGGACCTCCTCCTCGGGAGTATAGTCGATCGCGAGATACCGGCCGCGGCGCGTGATCCCGTGCACGGCGGCAATGATATAGTCGTACGGAAGAGCCGGCGGCGGGGATTCCCGGTCGAGCTCCAGTCCGTTCCAGACCCGGATCCGGCCGGCGTAATCCCGGCTGAGCGATTCGATCTCGCGAAAGCAGCGGGGCGTCTCCGCCTCGGTCATCGTATAGTCATTTGCGCCGTCCGTCGCCGGGAACCAGCTGTGATCGGAAAAGCCGATCGCATAGAAGCCGCGTTCGAGCGCCTCTTCGATCAGTTCGCGCGGGGTATCGCGCCCGTCCGAAAATCGCGAATGCGTATGGAAATTCTGCTTCTGCATCTCTACCTCTTTCTCCTCAGGCAGTCCGGAAGTTCCCGGATATCGCTGATCCGCCGGTCCCAGCTGTCCGCTTTCTCCGTGCCGGAGCGTTCGCCGAAACCGTAGGCACAGTAGATGAAGGGGATCCCGTTCTCCTTGGCACCGGCAAGGTCGTGTGATGTGTCGCCGACGAGAACCGGCGAGGAAAGGCCGAACGCCCCGATCAGATCCCGGATGCTCTCCCCCTTCGTCCGTCCGGACCCGCCGGACGCGGCGTAACCTTCGATCAGGCCGCCTGTTCCGTGGAAGGAAAGGAACGTCTCGATGTAGCCGTCCTGGCAGTTCGACACGACGAAGAGCCTGAAACCCCGGTGACGGAGCAGGCGGAGCGTCTCCTCCTCGCCGGGGTACGGAGTCCCGCCTCTTCCGGCCAGAAGATCGTTCTCAATCCGGCAGCTCTCGCCGATCAGCGCCATGGCCTCATCCTTCGGAAGATCCGGAAAGAATACGCCGGCCAGCGACTCGTTCGTCATGCCCATATGGCGGCGGATCCCGTCTCTGTCGAGAGACTCGGCCGGCCGGAGGGCGGGATGGGCCGCAAGGACCTCGCGCCACGCCGCTTCGGTAGCGGACGTCGCGTCCCACAGCGTCCCGTCCAGGTCGAACAGGATGCCGTCAGCGGTCAGTTTCTTCTCTCGCATCATCCGTCGCAGTCTCTCTTTCTGTATGGATCCCGACAGCTTCATGCTACCACAACCGGTGCGAAATTACAAGAGGAATGACGAGTTTTCCGGAAAAAACGAGACGCTGCCGCAGCGCCCAAAAAATCCCGTTTCCTCTTGACAAGCGGACGGGGGACTGATATAATGCAGAGGAAAGAAACAGAGAAAAGCTGTGACGGAACGAGTAGCCTGCGCCGGAAGGGTCCGGCGGCGTTTCAGAGAGCCGGAGTTCGGTGCGATCCGGTACGCGCCCGCAGGTGAAGATCACTCCCGAGCCGCCGGGCGAACCAGAGTAACCCGCGCCGGTATCCCTCCGTTATCGGGGAATCGTATCGAAGTGTGCGAGTGGTATAACAGATTTTTCTGTCCCGGACCAGTCCGGGATTTTTTCATGTTCGGAGGAGACATCATGTACAACAAAGTCAACCCCAACCTGAACTTCGTCGACCGGGAGCATGAGGTGCTCCAGTTCTGGAAGGAACGGGACATCTTTAGAAAGCAGCTGAAGGAAAGCCGGGGCAGGCCCGGTTTCACCTTCTACGACGGGCCGCCGACCGCCAACGGCAAACCCCATATCGGCCACGTTCTCACCCGGGTCATCAAGGATATGATACCGCGCTATCAGTGGATGAAGGGAGCCGATGTTCCCCGCAAGGCCGGCTGGGACACCCACGGCCTGCCGGTGGAGATCGAGGTGGAAAAGAAACTCGGTCTCGACGGGAAGGAGCAGATCGAACAGTACGGTCTCGAGCCATTCATCAAACAGTGCAAGGAATCCGTCTGGAAATACAAGGGGATGTGGGAGGACTTTTCCGGCACGGTCGGTTTCTGGGCCGATATGGACGACCCTTACGTCACCTATGACAACAACTTCATCGAATCCGAGTGGTGGGCGCTGAAGGAAATCTGGAACAAGGGGCTCCTTTACAAAGGATTCAAGATCGTTCCCTATTGTCCACGCTGCGGCACGCCGCTCTCCGCGCAGGAGGTGGCACAGGGCTACAAACTGGTGAAAGAGCGTTCTGCCATCGTCCGCTTCCGGGCGAAAGGTGAGGATGCGTACTTCCTCGCCTGGACTACGACGCCCTGGACGCTGCCGTCCAACCTGGCGCTCTGCGTCAATCCGGAGGAGACCTACTGCAAAGTGCGCTGCGCCGACGGATACGTCTACTACATGGCGGAGGCACTCCTCGATACGGTGCTGGGAAAGTTCAAGACGGACGAGACGCCGGCCTATGAGATCCTGGAGAAGATGCCGGGCCGGGCCCTCGAACACAAGGAATACGAGCCGCTCTTCGCCTGCTCCGGTGAGGCAGCCGCGAAGCAAGGCAAAAAAGCCCATTACGTAACCTGTGACAGCTACGTCACGATGAGTGACGGTACTGGCATCGTTCACATGGCACCCGCGTTCGGCGAGGACGACGCCCGGGTATGTAAAAAATACGGATTTCCCTTCGTCCAGTTCGTGGACGCAAAAGGCTGTCTGACAGCGGAAACCCCCTACGCCGGCATCTTCGTGAAGAAGGCTGACCCGATGATCCTCGAGGATCTCCGGAACGAGGGCAAACTCTTCGCCGCTCCCAACTTCGAGCATGAGTACCCGCACTGCTGGCGCTGCGACACGCCGCTCATCTACTACGCGAGAGAGTCCTGGTACGTAGAAATGACGAAAGTGCGGGAGAACCTGATCCGCAACAACAACACGGTGAACTGGATCCCCGAATCGATCGGCAAGGGACGTTTCGGCGACTGGCTGGAGAACGTTCAGGACTGGGCAATCTCCCGGAACCGCTATTGGGGCACTCCGCTCAATATCTGGGAATGCGCCTGCGGCCACCGGCATTCGGTCGGTTCCATCGCCGAGTTGAAAGAGATGTCGGACAACTGTCCGGACGACATCGAACTGCACCGTCCCTACATCGACGAGGTGACGATTCGCTGTCCGGCATGCGGCGGCGAGATGCACCGCGTCCCGGAAGTGATCGACTGCTGGTTCGACTCCGGCTCCATGCCGTTCGCCCAGCACCACTATCCCTTTGAGAACGAGGACCTTTTCAGAAGTCAGTTCCCTGCCGACTTCATCTCGGAGGCGGTGGATCAGACAAGAGGCTGGTTCTATTCCCTGATGGCCATCTCCACGCTGCTCTTCGACTGCTCGCCATACAGAAACGTCATCGTCCTCGGACATGTCCAGGACGAGAACGGGCAAAAGATGTCGAAATCGAAAGGCAACGCCGTCGATCCGTTCGAGGCGCTTGAGACCTACGGTGCCGATGCCATCCGCTGGTATTTCTATACCAATTCCGCGCCGTGGCTCCCCTCCCGGTTTTCCGGCAAGGCAGTCATGGAAGGTCAGCGGAAATTCCTTGGTACGCTCTGGAACACCTACGCCTTCTATGTCCTCTATGCGGATATCGATCGGTTCGATCCGACGAAATACCGTCTTGACGACTGTATTCTCTCCGTGATGGACCGGTACATCCTTTCTCTTCTGAACACAGCCGTTGCCGCAGTGGACGACCATCTCGGTCACTACCGCATCCCGGAAGCAGCCCGCGCGCTCTACGAATTCGTGGACGAACTCTCGAACTGGTACGTGCGACGCTGCCGCGATCGCTACTGGGGCCCCGACATGACGGACGACAAAATTGCCGCCTACATGACGCTCTGGACCTCGCTCGTGACCATCTCCAAGACCGCCGCGCCGATGATCCCCTTCATGGCGGAGGAGATCTACCAGAACCTGGTCCGCTCCGTGGATCCGGACGCACCGGAGTCCGTTCATCTCTGCTCCTTCCCCGTCTCCGACGCAAGCCGCATCGACCGGGAGCTGGAGAGAAACATGAAGCGCGCAGTGGACATCGTGGTGCTGGGACGCTCGGCACGCAACGGCGCCAATCTGAAGAACCGCCAGCCGCTCGCCGCTCTCTACGTGAAAAGCGCGGAGCCGCTAGAGACATACTATACCGACATCATCAGCGACGAACTGAACGTCAAGAAAGTCTCGTTCGTCTCCGACATGAGCGACCTGTCCTCCTATTCCTTCAAGCCGAACCTGAAGACGGTCGGCCCGAAGTACGGCAAACTGCTCGGATCGATCCGGGCCATCCTCCAGTCGGAGGGCTTCGACGGGAACGCCGCCATGGCCGAGTTGAAGGCGAACGGCGTGCTCAGGCTTGCGCCGGATGGTGCAGACGTCGCACTCACGGAGGAGGATCTTCTCATCGAGGTCAAGCAGAAGGAAGGTTTCTACTCAGCGGCAGAGGGAGATTTGGCCGTGGCGCTGGATATCCGTCTAACGGACGAACTGATCCGGGAGGGATATGTCCGGGAACTGATTTCGAAGGTCCAGCAGATGAGAAAGGAAGCGGACTTCGTCGTCACCGACCACATCCTGGTAGACGTGACCGGAAGCGAGAAGGTCGTCTCCGTTCTCGCCGACGATCCGTCTGAGTTCTGCTCCGCAGTCCTCTGCGACGGTCTGACCCTGAACAAAGCTCCCGAAGGCGGACGCGAATGGGACGTGAACGGCGAAACTGTGGCAATCACCGTCGTCCGTAAGGTCTGATCCGGGAAGCCAACCGAATAACAAAACAGGCGTTCTGCCGGTCCGCAAAAGGATCCCGACAGAACGCCTGTCTATTTGATCATGTTCGACTGAGTCTTCTGCCGACCGCCCTAAGCGCCTCCGCCTGTTCCGGGTCGAAACTGCCGTCCCGGTTCAACATGCAGTCGAATGTGACAACACCGCCGGCGGAAGTCACCTTATCTGCATAGTCGCAGATCTCCTGCTGAGGAAAATGAAGCCCGCCGGACGCCCATGTCGCGCCGATCCCGCTGCTGTCCGTTCCGAGCGGGAGCAGGATATGCGCCTGCGCCCCGTCGCAGAAGCGCGACGAAGGAACGACGGAAAGATCGACCTGCTCGCCCGTTGTGAACTCCTCCTCCGGGTACTGACGGTAGAGGAACGGCCGGACGCCATCGTTGAACGCTGTGAGCGAATCCGGGTCCCCCGCCTTGATCGCGCGGTAGTACGGCTCCATCAGTTCGTTGGTATAGCCGAAGCGACGGCGGTACATACCGTCCAGCCACCAGCCTCTCGCTTTTCCGCGGTACCGGCGCGAGTATTCACCGAGAACTGCGGCCCATTTCTCGGTGAAGGCGACCGTCACCTGTTCTCTCGGCTCAGTGAAACCGAAAAGCCGGCCAATCTCCTCGTCCTGATAGGGTCCGTCTCCTGTAAAATAAAGGTACAGGTCGATCCCGTAACGGTCCAGTTCCCTACAAAGCTCCGCGATGAGATCCCGTCGGCTCAAGCATTCGTCTGCCACCTCGTCGCCAACGATCCCGCGGTAAACGCTGTTTTCTGCGATCATATACTTTCTGCCCTGCATGACGGTGATAAAATAATAGCCGGCTCCGATGTCGTGGAGCGTATCAGCGATCCGCCTGACGTCCAGCGCCTGAGTGCAGGTCTGCCAGTCCGTCTCGCCGGCGCCCTGGTTGTTCGGCAAAGCCGGGTTGTTCTGAAGGCCGTACAGATAATGGTGGAACACCCCCCACTTTCTGGCGTGCAGTCTGTCCGCGATATGCATCCTACGTCTCCTGTTTCTTAAAATCACTGTCCGGAAAGGGCGTTGACTCTGTCGCACATGTTCCGCGCGATCTCGCGTATGTCGGGCTCGTCTCCTCCGAATTCGGAGAAACGGATCGGGGCGCCGACGACGAACGTGCGGGTCTTCTTCCTGTAGTAGGCGAAATAGATTGGAACGTCCCGACCCTTTTTCGCAAGGAAACAGCCGAGCAGAGCGAATCCCGCATAGAAGGACGTCAAGGTGTCGTGATACCCGTCGGATGAATCCTCGGGGAAGATCACGAGATTCTGACCCTTTTCCATCGTCTCTCGGCTCTCCTCGAACGTTTTTCTCAGACGGAGATCGGTATAGGTCGGGATCAGCCGGATCCCCTTGTAGAAAAGATTGACGAACGGTGAGATGATGAATCCAATCACCCTGGCGAGGTATTTCGGGTAGTGTTTCTTCCTGTAAAGATAGATGCGGGACAGATACCGGTACACCGACCTCAGCCCCATCGTCATCTCGTACGTCCCCCAGAAGCGGAATGGAAGGCCGAGATACAGCTCGTACCGGACGGGTGCGCTTGCTCCGACGTGATTGCTCAGCAGAATGAACGGTTCGTCAGACGACTCGAACGTTTTGCCGAGAAAATCGAAATGAGGCCGTCGGACAAAGAGCCGCAGAAACCCCTTGACATACCGGAACCACCCCGGACGGTTTTGTACTTTGTTCTCCAAATCTCGACGCCCTCGCTCCCAGTATGTTTCGGATCGATCGTTTTCTCCCATAACTATAGCGTAAAGCGGACCTCCCGTCAAGGGAAATGTCCCTTTTTTCGTTTTGGCCTTGTTTTTTCGCAGGCGCGCGGATATAATGAGGAAGGAGAAAACTCCAATCCACATAATCGCTGAAAGGAACCAACGCCATGAAGAAACTCAAAGTCGGGATCGTTGGATGCGGCGGTATCGCCAACTACGGTCATTTCCCGAGTTACGAGGAGATGCCGGACCTCGTCGAGATGGTTGCCTGTGCCGATATCAAGATCGAACGGGCGCAGAAAGCCGCCGAGGAATATCACATCCCCCATTACTACGGCAGCGTGGAGGAAATGCTCGCAGCCGAGCCGGATCTCGATTTCATCGACTGCTGCACCTGGACCGCCGCACACGCGCCGGTGGTGATCGCCGCGGCGAAAGCCGGCAAGAACATCTTGTGTGAAAAGCCGCTCGCCGCGACACTCGAACAGGGACTGGCCATGGAGAAGGCTGTGAAGGAAGCAGGCGTCGAGTTTATGCTGGCTGTATGTACACGCTATGGCAACGAGGAGCAGAAGTTCATCGAATTGCGCGATGGCGGGACCTTCGGCGATATCTACTTTGCGAAAGTCTCCTACATCCGCAGACGCGGCGTTCCCGGGAGTTGGTTCACCAACAAGGAACTGGCGGGTGGCGGCCCCGTCCTCGACATAGGCGTTCACGGCATCGACCGCACCTGGTACCTGATGGGCAAGCCGAAGCCTCTCACCGTCTCCGCCGAGACTTCCTATCGGATCGGACGTTACGACGGGAAGAACGATTTCGTCTGGAACTCCGCCGATTCGACGGATCAGATCTTCGACGTGGAAGATTCCGCTTCCATGTATTTCCGCTTCGAAGGCGGAAAGGCCATGTACGCCGAGGCGTCCTGGACCATCAACGGCAGAAGCGCGAACGGCTCAACGATCTACGGGACGAAGGCCGGCTGCACGTTCGGCCCGCTCACCGTCTACTACACGGACGAAAAAGGCGAGAACCACGACGACGTGATCCAGGTGGAGGAGAACAACATCTTCCTCGACGAAATCCGCCACTACGTCGGCTGTCTGCTTGAGGGAAAGCATCCGATCTCCGGCATCGACGACGCCGTGACCGTGCAGCGCATGCTGGACGGCATCTACCGTTCCGCCGAAGAGCATCGGGAAGTCGCGATCTGACCGAAATCGGCACAAATGGCGAATTTTAGCGGGGTCCCGTCCAACTTGTTGTGGAAGTTGCCGAGAGAAAAAAAGCGGATTGCCCTTGATTTGACCGGATGGATTTGATATAATGTGGTAAAGAGGAATGCTGTCTTTTCGGAGGCGAGATAATATGAAATCCTGTGAGGTTACCATCAAGAACAGTGTGGGTCTTCATGCGAGACCGGCCACGTTCTTCATTCAGAAGGCTAATTCCTTCAAGAGTTCCATCTGGGTTGAAAAGGATGATCGCCGGGTCAACGCCAAGTCCCTTCTCGGCGTCCTCTCCCTCGGCATCGTAAAGGGTATGACGATCACGCTGATCGCGGACGGAACCGATGAGGACGCCGCCCTGGAGGGGCTCGCCGCCCTGATCGACAGTGGCTTCGCCGAATAAACGAAACAACTGATCATTTGCTTGAGCGATGGCGTTTCATGTCATCGCTCAATTTGTTACAGGACACGGAGGGAACCGACATGACGGACGAACGCGACAGACTCGCCGCTCTACGGGACAAGGCTGCCGCCCTGCCGTCCTCTCCCGGCGTCTACATCATGCAGAACGAAGCAGGCCGGGTCATCTACGTGGGTAAGTCCCGTTCGCTTCGGGACCGGGTCTCCCAGTATTTCCACGGGACACACGACCCGAAGACCGGCAGGATGGCTGCCTCCGTCCGGGACTTCCGTTTCGTCGTCTGCGATACCGAGATGGAAGCGCTGGCGCTCGAGAACAGTCTCATCAAGCAATACACGCCCAAATACAACATCAAACTGAAGGACGCAAAGTCCTATCCCTATCTCAGAATCGATATGCGGGAAGAATGGCCGAAGATCCGGATGACCCGGAAACGACTGCCGGACGGCGCCCTCTATTTCGGTCCGTACTCCTCCACTGCGACGGTCTATCAGGCGCTCTCCCAGATCGGGCGTTCTCTGAAAATACCGACCTGCAAGCGGAGATTTCCCGAGGAATTCGGGCGGAACCGCCCCTGCATCAACTACCAGATCGGACGATGCCCCGGCGTCTGCACCGGCCGCGTTCCGAACGGGACCTATCGTGAGGCGATCGAGCGGGCGGCCGATTTTCTGCGCGGCGGCACGCGAGACGCCGTTCTCCGCCTAACGGAACGAATGAACGAAGCGTCAGAGGCGATGGAATACGAAAAAGCCGCCGCCTACCGGGACGCCATCGACTCGCTCCGGAAACTGGGCGAGCACCAGAAAGCCGTCGGCTCCCCGGATCTGGAATGCGACGTCGTCGGGCTCCACCTCGATACGGCGGGAGACGGCGTGCGGGTCGGTGACTGTGTCACCATCTTCTTCGTGCGAAGCGGTTATATCGCGGATACGGAACACGCGCTCTTCGGCGGGGATGAGATCGTCTTCCTGCCGGACGGCGATGACGGTGACTCCTCTCTCACGCCTTTCCTTCTCTCCCTCTATCAGGGACGTGAATACATTCCACCGGAGATCCTCCTCTCTTTCGATCTGCCGGAACACGACCGGGTCGCGCTCTCCGGCTGGCTCACGGATCGCGCCGGACGGCGTGTCGAAGTCCGGACACCGAAACGGGGGGATCTGCGCAGACTGTGCGCAATGGCCGTCACCGACGCGGAGGAGCACGCGGCCGGCGTAGCCCGCCGCGACCGGGACAGGGAGAAAACACTCGGCAATCTCGCCTCCCTCCTCAAACTGGAGGTCTACCCGGAACGGATCGAAGCCTACGATATCTCGAATCTGGGAAATGAAGCCATTACCTGCGGCATGGTGGTGGCGTTGAACGGCAGACTGAAAAAAAGCGAATACCGCACGTTCACCATCCGCACGACCGGCGCACAGGACGACTATGCCGCCATGGCGGAAGCGATAGAACGCCGACTCGCCCACATCGGGCGAGAGAACGACTCCATGGCAGCCTGGCCCGACCTGATTCTTCTGGACGGCGGAATCGGACACGTGGGCGTCATCCGTCGCCTCCTGGACGAGAGCGGATATGACATTCCGGTTTTTGGCATGGTGAAGGACGAGCATCATAAGACGAGGACGCTGGTGGACGGATCCGGCGAGTTGAGCCTCGTCCGTCACCCTGACGTCTTCCGGCTGATCTATGGGATCCAGGAAGAGGTCCACCGCTATTCTGTCTCGCGAATGAGCGGCGCAAAACGGAAAACGCTCCGTATTTCCTCGCTCGAAAAGATCAGAGGCATCGGGCCTGCCAAAGCGGACGCGCTTCTTTCCGCCTTTCCCTCCTTCGCCGCTCTGAAAGCCGCCGACGAATCGGCGCTCGCTGCCGTGCGCGGCATCAGCGCCGCGGACGCCCGCGCGATCCGCCGTGCCTTTTCTGAGGGGGAAAAAGAGAACAAAAACAAGACCACAACGGACAAAACGTCCTGAAAGGAACCGATCATGCGAATCATTACCGGAAGCGCCCGCGGCACCCGGCTGGCAAGTCCGCCGGGTGACGCCACGAGACCGACCTCCGACCGGGTCAAGGAAGCGATCTTCTCAATGATCCAGTTCGATACCGAGGGAAGAGTCGTGCTCGATCTGTTCGCGGGCAGCGGCCAGCTGGCGCTGGAAGCACTTTCGCGCGGTGCGGCAAGGGCCACCCTCATCGATCAGTCGAGAGAAGCGGTGGATGTGATTATCGAGAACGCAAAAAAAACACATCTGTTCGAAAAGTGCCGGGTCTCCGTCTCCGACTGGGCCTCCTTTTTGAAAGGAGCTGCAGGACGGGAGAAATACGACTTGATCTTTCTCGATCCGCCGTACAACTCCGGTCTTCTTCCGGCAGCGCTGGCCGCGGTCGCAGCGGGGGGGCTCTGCGCTCCCGGCGCCATCGTGATCTGCGAAACGGACTGTGACCTTCCTGTCAAGGCCTCCCGTCTCCGCAAAGACGAGAGCATCGGCCTCGAATACGTCAGAAACGACGTCTTCGGCGGAGACAACGAGCTGGCCGGCCACTGGACAGTCCTTAGAAACAACCTGTACGGCAGGACGCGCATCACCCTGCTGACGCCGAAGGAGGAAGTATGAGACACGCCATCCTCACCGGAAGTTTCGACCCCGTCACGGCCGGTCACGAGGATTTGATCCTCCGGGCCGCCTCCCTTTTTGATCAGGTCACGGTCGCGATCCTGGCCAACACGGAAAAAGCCGGCGGGGCCTTTTCGCCAGGCGACCGTCTCCACCTCATGGAAATGACGCTTGCCGCCCTCCCGTGCCGCAACGTCACAGCGGTTGTGTACGGCGGACTAACATCCGACCTGGCACATGAGACTGGTGCCCGCTTCATCGTACGGGGAGCCCGATCCGCCATTGATTTCGACTACGAATACGAGCTGTCTCTCATCATGAAGCGGTTCGATCCGGATCTGGAGACGGTGATACTGCCTGCGGCCCCCTCCCTTTCCATGATCAGCAGCACCTACGTACGGGACCTGCTGCGCTATGACTGCGACCTCGCCGGTGCTGTTCCGGAGAGCTGCCGTGAGGAAATGCTGCGCCTGTACCGTCCAAAAGAAAGGTAAGAGCCTGGTAAAGCAGGACACCATTGACCGGATGACAGAGAAAAGTGCCGGACGGCGGAAAGGAGAAGCATGAAATTCAAATACTGCAGGATCCAGGGGAAGGAACTCGCAGCCAACACCAGAACGGGCAAGGGCATCTTCAGCATGCTGAACCAGCTGGTGACGAACGGCGTGATGGACGACGAGGATGTCGGCCTCTTCAAGGAGATCGACTCGTGGTTCATGGAGGAACTCCCGTTCCCGCCGCAGTGCAAGCGGCAGGAAAAGGTCATCTGCTATTTCAAGCTCGAGAACACCGAGATGATGATGAAGATGATCCAGCCTCTTCTGTGGCTGCTCGAACGGTATGATCACCCCTATTACGTCGTCTACACGAATTTCCCCGGAGAGATCGTTTATGAGGACGAGTATCAGATCGTCGTCAAGGTTGACGAAAACGTCGTCATCGAGGACGTTCAGGACAGCTGGTCGCCGGAAGACTGATCCGCGCCAACTCCGAGATGGAAAGAACCAAGAAAGTGCCCTGAGACGGGATCAATCCCCTCTCAGGGCACTTGTTGTCTGTACGACCGCTCTCACGGCGTCGGTTCGGTTTCGGCAGGTTCCGGTACCGATGGCAGTTTGAACCAGAAATCGCTCCCCTCCCCCACTTTGCTCCGGACACCGAATGGCGCCTGATGGAGCAGGAGAATACTCTTGACGATGGAAAGGCCGAGACCGGTACCCATGTTCTCCCGCTTATGGAAGTCGTTCACTTTGTAGTAGCGCTCCCAGACCAGCGGCAGTTCCTCTTCCGGGATACCGATCCCCGTGTCGATCACTTCAGTCAGGACGAAATCTTCTCCGTCCGTCTTCTCGACCGTCTGGCGGACCACGACGGTCTTGTCGTCGCCCGTGTAGTTCACCGCATTGTTGATCAGGTTGTAGAGGACCTGGAGAATCCGGTCCCGATCGGCTGTCACCCATACGTTCTTTTCCGCTTCAAAGCGGACCGTGTAGCCTTCCTTCTCCCGGAGTCTTGCGTACCGCTCGAGCGTCTCCCTGACACACGCCGTATAATCGAATGTCGTCGTCCGGAGCGTCTGAACCCCTCCCTGATAGCGGCTGACTTCCAGCATGTCCCCCACCAGGGAAGAGAGCCGGCTGGTCTCGTCCAGGACGATCTGCATGTTTTCCGGAGTCGCCTCGCCCGGCAGGTCGCGCATGGCCTCCGTATAACCAGCGATCATGGTGAGCGGCGTCCGGAGATCGTGCGAAACGTTAGCGATCAAATCCTTCTGCATTTTATCGAGTTGGGACAGTTCATAGGCGGCACGGTTCAGCGTCCCGGACAGGTTCTCCGTTTCCCTCGAACCGGTCCCGTCGAAATTCACCGTATAGTCTCCGAGCGCCAGTTTGTTTGCTTCCCGACTCATGCGTCGGAGCGGTGCTGACAGACGAGCGGACAGGATCAGCGCCAGTACCGTCGAGAGGATCAGGAGAATGATGCTGATCACGATCAACTGCAGGCGGAGCGTCTCCACGGTGGAAGCGAGCGGCGCAAGTTCCGTGTCAAAGAGCATGAACAATTCGACGCCGTTCTTCGTGAGCGTCCGGGCGGAGATCACATTGCCGCCGTCGCCTTTCTCGGTTCCGACGAGCGTCCCGAGCGACACCTCGGTCCGGCTCTCCCCACCGGATTCCTGCGCATCCTGATACATTTTGATCAACTGATTCTCGGAGCGCATCGTATGGATATAGCATAACGGGTTCATATGAACTGTCAGGGCGTTCGAAGCCGAGCGGGTGGAGCCTATCTCGAACACGGAGACACAGACGGCGTACCGCCGCGCAATCTCCGAGACGGCTTCTTCGTTTTCCTCCGAACCCGGATCGTAAACGGCTGTCACCTCCTCGGCGCAGTGTTCGAGATCCCGGGTCTTCAGGAAACGGTATATATCGTCGAGCCAGACAGTCTGCGTCAGCCAGAGCACGCCGAGGACGATTGCCGTGAATCCGGTGAAGGCCAGGATCATCCGCAGGCGGAGGCTCATGGAACGTCTCTCCTCACTGTTCCGCTTCAAAACGGTATCCCACTCCCCTCAGCGTCACAATGTAATCGGCGTAGCGCCCAAGACTTTTCCGCAGAAGCTTGATATGGGTGTCAAGCGTCCGGTCGTCCCCAAAATAATCGTACCCCCACACATCGCTGATCAGTTTCTCGCGGGTCAGTGCGATGTTGCGGTTACGGAGCATGTAGAAGAACAGATCGTATTCCTTCGGCGTCATTTCAGCCCGTTCTCCATCAACATAAACGATTCTGGCAGTCAAATCCGCCTTCAGTCCGCCGTTCGCCAGAGAGACCACTTCGTTCCTGGCTGGTTGTTCCTTCGCTTCCTGCGCACTCTTTCCTCTCGTCCGCTTCAGGACCGCGTCCACACGGAGCATCAGTTCTTTCGGAGAGAACGGTTTAATCACATAGTCATCTACGCCCACCTCGAATCCGTTGATCCGATCGTATTCCTCTCCGCGGGCGGAGAGCATGATGATCGGTATGTCCGAAAACTTCCGGATCTCCCGGCAGGCAGAAAAACCGTCGAGTTCCGGCATCATGATATCAATAATCAGGATGTCATATCCGCCTTCGCGGCATTTCTCCACGGCCTGCATCCCGTCAGCGGCCTCCGTTACCTCATGACCGTCGTAGACCGCGTACTTCGCGATCAGCCGGCGGATCATCTCCTCGTCGTCAACCACCAGTATACGCGCCATCTGTTCATCCTCCGCTGCCCGATTTATCCTAAACGGGGAGGATGCCGGGACACCCGGCACCCTCCCTGTACAAATAACTGTTTACTCTTTGGATATGCGTCAACTCAGTTTCCAAAGAATTCGTCGAAGAAATACGGAAGCATATCTTCAAACGATCTGCCGCCTTCTCCGAACGAGCCGCCGGACTGTCCGTCCTTCGGCTGTTCCTCCTCAAACTGAAGATTGCCGGAGGTTCCGGTATTGGCCGGCTGCTCAAAGACCTCCACTTCCACGGTGGTCAGTTTCCCGTCACGCTCCACCTGGAATGCCAGCTTGTCGCCGACCTTGGAAGATGAGACGATCGCCTTCTCTTCGGCCAAGGTGCTAACGGCCGTATCGTTGATGGATACGACGCGGTCACCCACCTGGAGCACATCGTCGTTCAGGCCCTCAGTCAGAGAGTCGATGTAAAGACCTGGCTTCACGTTGTAGTAATTGAAGAAGAACGAAGAACCGTAGGAATTCTCGACCGTCGTGAAGTTCACGCCGATGAACGGCTTGCCGCGAACGTATCCGTACTCCATCAGCTGTTCCGAAACGTTTAGAGCGTCGTTGATCGGGATGGCAAAACCGAGGCCCTCCACGCCGGTGCCTGAGGACTTCGCGTTCACGATGCCGACCAGATGGCCCTTCATGTTGAACATCCCGCCGCCGGAGTTGCCCGGGTTCACGGCTGCGTTCGTCTGGATCAGTTTCATCTTGACGCCGCTCACCTGAATCTCGCGCTCCGTCGCACTCACGATGCCGTTCGTCACGGTACCGCCGAGTTTCCCGAGCGGGTTGCCGACGATCACAAGCTCTTCGCCCACGGCCAGTTTGCTGCTGTCGCCGCACTGAGCCGCAGTCAATCCGGTCGCGTCAATCTTCAGGATGGCGATGTCTGCTTCAGCGTCGTAACCCATGACCTGCGCCTTGTATTCCTGACCGTCCGTCAGACGGACGGTGATGGAGGAAGCCAGATTACCGGTGTCCTCAGCCAGAATAACGTGTGCGTTCGTGATTACGTACCCGTCCGCGGAGATGATGACGCCGGAACCCGCACCACCGGTGGTGTACTGGAACCAGCGGCTGGTCATCGTGTACTCGGTGTTGATCTCGACGACGGAATCCTTCACCATGGCTGCGACTTGAGCGTAAGTCAGATTCTCGCCGCTTGTGACGCCAGTAGAGGTAGTCACATCATCCACACTGCGGTAGATGACCATCGGGGTCGTCGGTTCCTCGACCGTTCCCGAATTCGCGGCACGCGGCGGCTGTTCCGACGGCATGTCGTTACGGGACAACGCACGGGAGGCGAGCCAGGCGCCGCCAAGTCCGCACAGCAAAGAGAAGACCAGCATGGCTGCGACCACAGCGATGAGAGCGCCTCTCGTCACGGCTTTCTTTTCTTTCTTCTGCTTCGTCTTCACAGGTGTGTAGGAGATCTGCCCGCTGTTCTGCTGTACCTGAGGGACCGGCTCGTAGCTCCGGTAATCTGCAGGGCGGTATTCTGACGGGCGGTAGACCGGCTGCCCACCGGCGGGCTGCCCGTTCCAGACAGGTTTCTCATTGACCGGCTGAACAATTTCGGCCGGCTGAACGTTCTCTGCCTGAGCCGCCGTTTCCTTCACTTCGTTCGTTTCCGTGACATCATCCGTTCTTGCGATGTCTTCTAGTTCGTTGTTTTCTTCCCGGATCTCGTCCGTATTTCTGTCAAATTCGTTCATATGAGTCCTTTCCGGCCGCAGGGGCGGCCTTTCGCCTTGTTCTAGGCTCATTATAGGACCCGAATGTGATGGCTGTTTGACGGAGAGTGGACAGTTCGCTGAATCCAAGGAGAACATTCTGTCAAAAGTTATCCGACCCGCACGGTGACGATGAACCCTCCTGCGTTGTTGCCGGAAACGGTCCGGTTCGCATAGGCTTCCCCTGCAGGGACCGGCAGTTCGGTTGATTCGCCGTCGGCAGCCGCCACGCAGTAGATCAGCCAGCCCGGCTCAGTCGGCAGCGGGCCCGAGGCAGGGATATCACGCATAGCGCCGCTCTCGGCAACGTAAAGCATCTTCTCCGATGGATCGTAGGCTTTAAGATCGTCGATATACTCTTCCAGGCAGTCGTTCCAGGCGTTTGCGACCGCGGCGTGCGGGACGCCGATATAGCGGAAGTGCCACGGCTCGAACGAAATGCCGGTAATATTGACCTTGTCTTCCGGGTAACGTCGGATAAAGCCGTACCGGGCGGCGTTGTTCACCAACCAGCCTCCGCAGTCGTGATCGGAAATCGGAATCACGTATCCTTCCCATGTATAGAAGGTCAGATCGCATGCCAGTCCGGTGTGGTGCTCGCTGGCGCCGACCTTGGCCACGTACGCATTCACATAGTCCTCGCCCTGGGAAACGAGGTAGCTGTCGATGACCGCCTGCTGACCGGCCAGCGTTCGATGTCCGCTGTTGATCATCAGATCGGTGCAGCCCGTCTCCGCGGCGAGCCCTCTTGCGAGGCTCTCCAGCGCGTCGAAAGCCTCGGGCGCCAGGTCGATCCCCGTCTCAGCCATCTTGAAGGCGCCGGATCCGTCGGCATAGACGTTCTTCAGCGTCAGACCGTCTCCCAGTTCGTATCGGTGGTCGTTATTCACCAGGATCAGGTTCCCCTCCGCCACAGCCGTATTCGGGACAGTGACCGTATCAAAGAGAGACACGGGTTCCTCCGGCTCCTCGGGCTCCGTTTCCTCGGGCGTCTCGGGCGGCAGGATCGTCTCGATCGGTGAGGGCTCAGTTTCCACCGGAGCGGGCGTCTTCCCGTTTCTGATGATCTGCCAAACGGCGATGCCGATGAGAACAGCGATCAGAACGAAGAAAACGATCAGCCCCTTGTTTAGCCGGACCGATTTGCGACGTCTTTTCCCTCCGGTCCGGCGGACTCCGCCGCTCTCGCGTTCAGCCTCTTCCGCCGCTCGCTGTCTGGCGGCCCGGGCCGCCAGGATGCGCTGCTTTTCCTCTTCCGTCAGCGGACGGCGCACCTGCCCGTTGGTTCCGGTGGTTCGGTTATTTCTCTCCGGCTGCTGGTTCATTCCATTCGCTCCTGTCCCTGCCAACTGGCAGGCTCTTATCGGTCATGATCATTCTCTTTTTTCATTATATCGGAAAGAAAACAGCAAATCAAGGCTTCTGGAAGAAATCCCGCGGCAAACCGGCCTGTCCTCGCCATGTGAACCGCTGGAACCGGCCGTGCATCTGCCGACCGGTCGGTAGATCTCTCGATGAAAAGGAAAAGACATGCTCTCCGCATGTCCGTTTTCCATCTCTTCATGTCTCCTCACGCCGCTTCCGGATCACGATCCCGAGACCTCTCGCCTCGGAGACGAGCTCCGTACGCGTTTTGAAACCGGTCTTTTCCATCAGGTGCTGGATATGGCTCTTGACCGTCGCGACCGAAATGTGGAGCCGTTCGGCTATTTCAGTGTTGGTGTCTCCGGTGGTCAGTTCCTTCAGGATGTCGAGTTCACGTTCCGTGAATTCGTGGTTTGTCGCGTTGCCGATCCGAATGAGAGGTGTCTCGTCCGGATAGATCCTTTCGCCGGCCATGGTCCGCTCCATCACGTCCAGAATTCCGTCCTTCTGCCCGTCTTTGTACCAGAAAGAGTCGACACCGATCCGCCTCGCTCTCTCGAGCCAGGAATACTCCGGCATGGAGGTGACGACGACAATCTTGATTTCCGGGAAGACACGCTTGATTTCCTCGGCCGCATCCAGTCCGCTCTGGCCGAGTTCGGTCATCACGTCCATCAGGATGAGATCGACCCGGTTCGTCCGACAGACCGCGAGCGCTGCCGAGGCGCTCGAAATTGAGAGGAGATGGGTGAACTTGTCACTGGTGCTGAGATAGATCTCAAACAACTGCCTCGGAATATCCTGGTCTTCCACGATTAGTACGCTGTACGCCATGCTGCACCCCCTCCTTCCGCATCAGTCTTTTTAGTTCATTATACCTTCCGCGCCGCGTCTTCGCATCAGCCGTTCGGCTGATTTTTCTCCCGTTTCGGGAAGGTGAGCGTGAGCACAAACGATTCACCGGCCTCGGCCGAAAGAGCCGCACCCTGCTTCTCGGCAAGCGACGCCAGATTCCGGAGTCCGCCCGAGAAAGGAACGGGACCGGCCGGGATCGTTCCGCCGTTCGCGAAACGGCACAGGACGGAGGTATCCGACTCTTCGAAAGAGACTGTGACCGAATCCGCACCGGCGTGCTTGACCGCGTTGACGAGCGCTTCCTGCGCGGCGGTGAGGAAAAGATCACGCTGGCCGTCCGTCAGCACCGCCGGCAGATTTTCCGCCAGATCAATCCGGATCTTCAAGGCGTCGGCCAGTTTCTCGAGCCGTTCCGCAGCCCTCGTCCCTCCGGCGCCGTCCGCTTCCATGCACAGAAGGAGCGCATTCTGCTCCCAGAGAGAGAAGATCCGGTCCAGCTCCGCCGTGTCGGACGGATCCGTCGCCAGAGTGGAGAGCATCAGGCGGTTCATCTCGTCGTGGATGTTCACCTTCGCCTGAAGAATCTCCTGCCGGCGGACGGTCTCGTCGATACTGAAATAATACGTGCCGAGTTCCCTGTTTAACTGGGACAGCTCCGCCTTGTCCGCTTCGAGCGCTCTCGTTTTCGCATATTCGTCCGTTATGTCCGAAGCGATCATTTCGTGTAGCCGGCCGCTTCCAAAGGAGAATTCACGAACGGAAAAACGCCATACCCGTCCCTCCGCCGGAAGGATCCCGGTCTTCACCGCGTCACGGAAGGTGTCGCCGTGAAGAAGCGGCCCACCCGTCATGGATTCGCACAAACGGTTCATGCAGATGTTGGAGAAAAGGACCCGGCCGTTGTCGCGCCAGCAGCAGATGCCGCAGGGGATCCGGTCCAGAAAAAGCTTGATCGTGCGGGGCGTGATGAAGGTCCTGTCATACCGGACGTTGTATCCGAAGAGCAGCAGCGCCGAGACCGTCAAAATAAGGAAAACAGCAAGCCAGACAAGCCATGGAAATCCTCCCGCAGCCCGGCTGATCGCGGCGGTTCCGGACATCTGGCCAAACAGGGAGAGATCAAAGATGATCTGCCACAGAAGATAGACGGGCAGGAGAAGCGCCAGTGCCGACAGAGTGAGACCGATCCGTTTTTTCGCCGCGGCGAGGACCGCCGAGCCGATATCGGTCAGACAGAGGAGGAGGGACCAGAGCGCGAAGACAGCCCGGAACGGCGCGGAGAGCAGAATGAATGCCGTCATGCCGTTTTCCCTCCCTTCGGCAGAGTCAGACAGACGTAGGTCACGTCATCCTCCTGTTGGACCTCGGTCGGGATATCGGCCATCTCAAGCCGCCCGATCACGTCGCCAGGGATCGGGACGGTCATATTTTCAAACGTCATCTTGAGCAGAATACTCTCTGTTTCGGACAGGTTGACGAAAACGCCTCGGAGGGACGGATGGCTCGCCTCCAGAATCGTTTCAAACGTTTCGAAGGCGCAAAGCGCAGCTCCGGATGCGATAATCCCGTCCGCGCTGCCGACGAATTCACCCGGGATACCGCAGAAATTCAAATAACGGAGCACTTCCGAGACGGAGAGCGCGAGCTCCCCGGCTTCAACAGCATCGCTCTCCTGAGAAAGGAGAGTCAGGTTCGCGTAACGCTTGATATAGGCGCCGAAAAGAGCGATACGGTCCCGGCATTGCTTCTTGATTGCAGGCTCGGGCGATGTCCGGCCTTCCTCCGCCAGACGGGTGATGGCCTGGGACTGGGTCTGGGTACGCCGCGCGATCGTATCATAAACGAGCGTATGCTGCTCGATCTTCGTCTGTTTTTCCTTCAGTTCGCTGCGCAGCCGGATCAGTTCCGTTTCCTGCGTCAGGGCCTCCTTCGCCTCGGCCAGTTCCCCGTTCAAACGATCGATCTCCGTCAAATCGTCCTGCCAGAACCCGTATCCGCCCGGAAGCTTCATCCGGTGAAGAACAGTATGCCCGCCGATACGGTCACCGTCCGCGGCATTGAACTGCTCCGCCGTGAGTGGAACGGCCGTGTGGGAGATATAGACAGGGACGCCCCGCCGGTCGGTGATCTGCGAAGAGATCGAAAAATGCCGGAACAGGTTCCCGTAGTCTGTATTCGTCGGGACGAGCCCGAGCTCCATGCAGCATTCCAAAATAGCCGCCGCCGTGAAGACAAGTGCCTCCGGCAGTTCCACAATATTGCCCCCGGCGAGCGTGGGCATCTTTCCTGCACCGAGCAGCGCAATCATCGCAGCTCCGACAGCGAAGGGGATCAGGATCACCCAGGCGTTCTTTTTGGCGCTGCTGACACGGCATTTGATCACCAGCACCACGACCGAGGCCAGGTAAAGCGAGTACTGCCAGACCGTCACGACATAGAAGGCCCATCCATAGGAATAATCGTGGTCCCAATCCGCGAATCCCAGTTCGAACCGGAAGATCAGTTGGGTGAGGTCGTTCGTCAGTACCAGCACGATCAGGACAGCTGTCAGTGCAAGGGAACCGTACCGGATCACCGCAGCCCTCGTCCTGTTCTTCGGGGCAATGAGAAGAGAAACATGAAAGAGGAACAGGGGGAGCAGGAGCATCGGCACATAGTAGAGATACCAGGTGTGCCGCGCCAGGACGCCCACTTCCGAGAAAGCGCTGTATTTGACGCCCCGAAGCAGGATCAGAACAAGGCCCATCCATGAGATCGATTTCATCATAGATGACAAAGCGCCGGACGGCGTCACGCGGTGGGCGTAATACAGGACCAGACAGACGGTCAGAGCCAGGAAGTACACCGTCGAGAGATTGCGCGTCGGGAAGTTGTCCGGCACGACGCCCGCCGTGAAAACAACCCCTCCGACCGCGAGCAGAAGATAATAGGCCGCCATCCGGCGGAGTGCCGATCTTACTTCGCTCATCCCGAGGCCTCCTTTCGTCGTGGTTCTCAGTCGAATTCCGCTGTCTCGAATACCTTTCCCTCAATCGACTTGACCGCGTCGAGGGAAATCGTATCTCCGTCCGTGAAATACAGAAGGCGTTCCGTTTCACCGATCCTCTTCAGACGGCCGCTCTTCGTGACATAGGAACCGCCTGCCTTTTTCGCGTCCGGCAGAAAATAGGTCACATCGATCTCCGGCCGTTCCCGGGTTTGTCCGAGAAGGAGCCGAATCCGGCGTCCGAGTTCTTCAAGTTCGGCATCGCCGAGTTCGCCAAACCGGTCCGTCAGCCGTTTTTCCTCCTCGATCGTCTCGCCGTATCCGGCGAGCGCTGCGAAAGGAGAGAACTGCGCTGCCCGGCTCTGGCGGCTCATCGGAGGATGGTTCGCCGAGACCGGGTGCGGTAAATCGATGATGTCGTCATATCGATGATCTTCCTGGTCCGTCATGGTGTCTTCCTCCTCGTCAGTCGTGTTACGTTGTTAGCGTGTCTCAATAAAGATAACGCATTCTCACGCCTTCGATCTCGTCTCCCGTGAGACCGAGACCCTCCCGGAGAAAACGGTCCGAGTCCCCAAACCGGCTCCCGATTTCCTGATAGAATGCTTCGAGGTACGAGGGATGCGCGCTGAACAGGTAGGAAAGCGCCTCGTCCGCCTCCGGTCCGGACACGCCGGTCTCCTCCTTCATCGTCCGGGCCAGTAAGAGGGAGTCCTCCCGCAGATAGTCGTTGGTCTTCAGGTAGTCTGCGACGATCGCGTCGTGCCTGACGTCGAGGATTTCCTCAATGATCACGGAGGCGATCCCGGCCCGATCCTTTCCGGCGGTGCAATGCCAGAGGACTGCTTTCGAGTGGTCTTCCAGAAGGATCCGCACGAAAGAGGCATATCGCGCGAGGACGCGGCTGTCCGTAACGAAGACCCGATAGAGACCGCACATGTAAGCTTTTGCAGCGGCCGGCGCCCTGACGAACTCCGCAGCCACCTCCTGATCGCCGCTTTCTTCCCTGGTCACCCCGGGCTGAAGCGAATCGATGACCGGGACCGAGCGGGAGTCGACACCCGCCATGTCTGGATCCGGTTTCTCCCTCCTCTCCGCCGGAGTCCGCAGATCCACCACCGTATCAAGCAATTCCCCAAGCCGAACGAGATCCGCCGGCGTCGCGGAGGCAAGCTGTCCGCTGCGGATCAGCCGGCCGGTCCGGATCGTACGCCCGGAGGATGTCGTCATGCCACCGAGATCCCGGATGTTGTTCAGTTTTTCGAATTCCAGACGCTGGCTCATCGCTGTTTCATTTCCTTTTCCTTTTTCTCCGGCTTGACCGTAAGCCGGTAGCTCGTTCCGATCAGTTCCATGACGGTTTCGTCGCCAAGCGTCCCGTCGAGGAGAATAGAAATCCAGTGGATCCGGTTCATGTGATAGGCAGGATAGATGCCGGGCACCGCGCGAAGGTGGTCCCCGTCGGCCGGGTTGATCTTCAAATTCATCACGTCCGTCGACTCCCGTCCGGTCTCCCCGCGAAGCACCGAGCGGCGCACGTTCATGACGATGGCAAACCATCTGCCGTCCTCCCCGTGCCGGAACACGGCGGCGGAACGGTCCTGTCCGCCTTCGAACGGATAGTCCGGCGAGATCCCATAAATCTCAAGAATCCGCGCGGCAATCCGGTTGGCCTGCACTTCGAAGAACGGCGTCTCGAGACAGCAGTCGGAAGCGATCCCGCGAAGAACGGAGGCATAGGCTTCCCGAACCGAGCCCACGTAGGGTCCGGTGAACGCTTCGCAACGGAGCGGCACGTATTCTTCGTCGTTCATCCGGTCGGTGACAGATCCGGCTACGCGGCCGGTTCCGTCAACCTGCACCGTGACGATGAAATCCCCGTTCAGGATCTCGCATTTGTAGCAGAATCCGTCTCCGTCGGGCAGAAATCCGTACGCCACAAGTTTCTCGGGGACCGGCCGGCGGCCTTTGAAGACCCTCTCTTCAAATTCCATCTTTACCTCCGGCCGTCTTTTCCGCTCGGTATAAGGCCAGGCGCCTTTTCAGCAAATCGTAGCGTTCACGTTTTTCCTCTTTCGCAAAATGGACTTCGCGGGACTGGGGCCAATCGAACGTATAACTCAGT
>JAEEGL012629292.1_pt1 | contig 25875 bp, 22 predicted proteins | sample 9134231 | NCBI WGS metagenome assembly JAEEGL01 (sample SAMN16246548, study PRJNA631951) | gut metagenome | biome: gut microbiome; feature: rumen; material: fiber-attached | host: Bos | place: Iran: Karaj | collected 2018-10 | reverse complement strand
TTTTTTCAATGAAGTCGCCCTTCGGGCTAATGAAGACGCTTCGCTAATGAAGAAATGAAGACGCTCCTGCGGAGCTAATTAAGGAACGGGGGCGACTTTACTTCATTAACGAGCGCAGCGAGTGTCTTCGTTAGTGAGCAGCGCGAACGACTTCATTAGGCGCTTTGCGCCGTCTTCATTAATTTTTGTTGTCTTGATTTTGTCACAATTATATGTTATCATAATATTATCACTTGACGCTTGACGTCGGAATGGAGATTGATATGAAGAAATTAATTTGTATTGTATTGACCTTATTATTTTTATTATCCGTATGCGGCTGCGCAGAAAGAAAAACGCCGGTAGACAGTGAGACTGTCGGCTCGGATCAGATTAATTCAAGTGAAAGCGTGACGGAAGCCGGCACGCAGGAAGCTGAAAGCACGCCGGTCAGCGATTTTATTTATACTGTTTCGGACAATACCGTAACGATAACCGGCTATAACGGCAGCGATGAAGTCGTTATAATACCTTCTTATATCGAGGGTTATCCTGTCAGCATAATAGGTGAAGAAGCGTTTTCAAAAAAGCAGGGGCTTAAAAAAGTGATTTTATCCGACACGGTTAAGGAAATCGGCAAAAAGGCTTTTTATGAATCGGTCGAGCTTGAAGAAGTTGTTATGCCTGAAGGACTGTCTGTCATATCGGAGCATGCTTTTGATAATTGTACGGCGCTTTCTGCCGTCAATTTACCGGATACGTTGACGTTTATCTACAACGGAGCTTTTGAAAATTGCACATCTCTTAAATATGTGAGAATACCTGCTATCGAATGCTATAAGTTTGATGAAAACAGAGAATATCATTATATGATAAACGGCAGATCTATAGCGGGCGCATTTAAGAGATCCGGAGTGGAAGAAGTTGATTTTGCAGAAGGTGTTGAGATGATACCGTTTAATATGTTTTGCGCCTCTGATATAAAAACATTTATAGCTCCGTCAACATTGCTGTTCCTCGGGGCTGGTGCATTTTGGGGATGCGACAAGCTTGAAAAAGTGGAGTTGAATAAAAATTTGAAATATATGCATACACACACATTTGGTTCTGCGAATTCTACTGCGGTACCTAAAATAAATTATCCGGAAAACATAATAATAAGGAGTTATCCTGATGAATAAGTAAAAAGCTATTAATGAGAATATTTGTGATTTCGAACGATAAAAGATTTTCATCATACAAAAAAATTTGAAATTTTGATAAACAGCGTGCTTTCTTGAATTTTTGCTTATTTGCGATTTCGGGCGTTAAGCACAGAAAAACCTCGCAGAAGCGAGGTTTTTTCAATGAAGTCGCCCTTCGGGCTAATTAAGACGCTAAAGCTAATGAAGAAATGAAGACGCTCCTGCGGAGCTGATTAAGGAACGGGGGCGACTTTACTTCATTAACGAGCGCAGCGAGCGTAACGCTTGACAAATCCGCATATTTGTGATACAATATCGTCCGTCAAGATCAAATTAAAGGAGTAAACGATGAAAAAACAATTTTTAAGGATCGCTTGCGTTTTATTTGCTTTATCGATGCTGTTTGCGAGCGTCTCCTGCTCAAAAAACGATCAGGACGATCAGAAACCGACGCAGGGCATAATAAACGAGGAAGAGCGCACGTATAAAAACGAATCGATGGAGATCGTTTTGCAGCTGGATGACGAGTGGAGCATCCACCCCACCTCGGAGCTTGAAAAGCTTGCGGGAATGATCGCAAACGCGGACGAATTTGCAGAGGCGGTGGAAAAGCTTGACGTTGTATATGAGCTTTATTCGGTCAAAAACACAAGCAACTGTAACATAATCATATATTTCCAGAACGCGAAAAAATCGTTCGGCAGAGCCTTGACCGAGGCCGAACTTATAAACGCGACGAAGGATTCGTCAAAAGAGACGCTTGAAAAAAACGGGTCAACGGTAGAGAAGTTTGAGGTCGTATCAAAGACGATCGCCGGCAAGCAGTTTGAGGGCTTTTTCATAAAGCAGAGCCAGAACGGTATTACGCTTTATCAGTATTCGGTCTTCAAAAGAATAGGTCATCACCTGTATAATATAACGATTACGGCGCAAAACGAGGCGGAGCTCGATAAAACGCTTTCATGCTTCACTAAGCTTTGATATGCCGAAAAAGCGCCGTTTGGAGGACAGGAACATGAAAAAAACGTATGAACCGAAGCCGGTGGACACGACCGGCATAGAGCTGTCGCCGGATCTTTTGGCTTTGACCGAGAAGATAGCCGAAAACGTACATGACGTCTGGGCGAAGGGCAGGATCGCGGGCGGCTGGACGTACGGCGAAAAGCGAGACGACAATTTAAAGCAGACGCCGTGTCTTGTGCCGTACGGCGATCTGCCCGAATCCGAGAAGGAATACGACAGAAACAGCGCGCTCGACACGCTTAAGCTCGTCGTCGCCCTCGGCTATAAAATCGAAAAAGCGTGATTGACTTTTTACAAATAATGTGATAGAATAAGAAAAAAACAAGGAAGGGAATTATTATGAGATTTGCTCCGATCGTACAGTCGCTGCTTGATACGGATCTGTATAAATTCAATATGGACCAGGTCATTTTCCACAAGCACACGGACCTTTGCGGACAGTATTATTTCAAATGCAGAAACAAAGGCGTCAAGTTCACGCCCGAAATGGCGGAGGAGATAAACGCGCAGGTCGATCACCTCTGCTCGCTCACGTTCAAAAAGGAGGAGCTTGAATATCTGCGCTCCATCCGCTTTATCAAAAGCGACTACGTGGAATTTCTGCGCCTGTGGCACCCGATAAGAGATTACGTTTCCGTAGATCTGTCGGACGACGGAGAGCTGACCGTCGTCGTTGACGGACCGCTTTTCTCCGCGATGCAGTTTGAAATATACCTCTTAGAGATAATAAACGAGGTGTATTTCAGGATGAATTACGACTACGACGAGCTCGTCAAGTCGGCAAAAGAACGCCTCGACAAAAAAATAAAAGCGTGCAACGACGGGACGTACACGTTTCAATTTGCGGAATTCGGCTGCCGCCGCCGTCTGTCGCGCGAGTGGGAGGACGTCGTTGTGCGCCGCTTCTGTACGGAGACGAAAAACTGCGTAGGCACCTCGAACGTTTACCTTGCGATGAAATACAACGTGACGCCGATCGGCACGTACGCTCACGAGTTCGTCCAGATGTATCAGGGCATCGACTCCATACCGCTTGCGTACACGAACCACCACGCCATGCACGACTGGTACGACGAATACAAGGGCGACAACGGAACGGCGCTGACCGATACGATAACGACCGACCTGTTCCTGCTTGACTTTGACCGCTCCATGGTCAATAACTACACGGGCGTGCGCCACGACAGCGGAGACCCGTTCGTATGGGGCGAGAAGATAATAAATCACTATAAGAGCTACGGCGTGGACCCGAAAACGAAGCTTTTGCTGTTCAGCGACAGCCTGAATTTTGACAAAGCGCAGAAGCTGCACGATTATTTCTGCGATAAAACGAAGGTTTCCTTCGGTATCGGGACCTTCGTTGCAAACGATACGTGCGTACCCGCGCTTAACATAGTCATAAAGCTGCAGTATGTCAACGGTCTGCCGGTCGCAAAGCTGTCCGACGACGTAGGCAAAGCCATGTGCCGCGACGGGGAGTATCTCGAATACCTGAAACGCTCCGTCGATTTCAGACTTGACAGAGAAGCGCACAGAAAATGATAAAAAACAATAAAAAAGGAGAGATCACGACCGGTCTCTCCTTTTTTCGGCGCTTTTTTTCTTAATCGGATATCTCCGCGTCGAAAACGCCGTTTTTATATGATTTCAGTATCACGTTTTTGACTTTGCCGTGCAGAGCCTTATCCGTTTTCGCTTTGACCGACAAAAACTCTTTTGTGTGCCCCGTCGCGTATCCGCCGTCCGAAGTCTCAAACAAAACCTCCGCGGTTGTGCCGAAAAGCGTTTTTGCGTCTTTTTCGTTTATCTCGTCCTGATGACGGGCAAGCGACGCGGCGCGCGCGTCCTTCGTCTTTTTGTCAAGGCGGCCTTTCATTTCAGCCGCCTCCGTGCCCTGCCGCTCGGAGAACGGGAAAATGTGCGCGTGGACGAGATTTGCAAAATCAAGAAAGTCATGCGTCGCAAGAAAATCCTTTTCCGTCTCGCCGGGAAAACCGGCGATTATATCGGCGGAAAAACGCACGCCTTCTATGTTTTTGCGGCAGTTTTCCACGTTTTTGTACAGCATTTCGGCGTTGTATTTGCGGCGCATGGCGGCGAGCACCGCCGAGCTTCCGCTCTGCACCGACAGATGAAAGTGCGGCATAAGGCGTTTAACTTCGGACAGACGCTTTGTCGCCTCGTCCGTCAGAAACGCGGGGTCGAGCGAGCTCAGACGTATGCGCGGCGGGCATTTTATGTCGTTTGTTTTGAGCAGAAGAGATATGAGATCGTCGCCCGTGTCGCGGCCGTACGCGGAAAGCTCTATCCCCGTCAGTACCGCCTCGGGATAACCCGCTTCATACAGCGTCTCAAGCTCCGACAAAATATCGTCGACAGGGCGCGAAACGACGCTGCCGCGGGCTATTCGTATCAGGCAGTACGCGCATTTTCCGTCGCAGCCGTCCTCTATTTTGACAAACGCGCGCGTCCTGTCCGTGTGCGGCGCGAAAAGCGGCTCGTACGGCAACGACGACGGCGCGGGCGCGCTGATCTTTCCGATCTTCTCGCCTTGAAACAGTCTTTCCGCGGCGTCGATCACCTCCGATTTATTGCGCGTCCCGCAGACGAAATCGGCGTATTTCGACACCTCCTCCGGCTTGATCTGGCTGTAACAGCCGCAGACGATGACCGCCGCGTCCGGATTTACCGTTTTTGCGCGGCGTATGAGCTGGCGCGATTTTCTGTCCGCCTCCGCCGTCACCGTGCAGGTGTTTATTATATAAACGAAGCATTTTTCGGTAAAGTCGCGGACGTCAAAGCCGCGGCAAAAAAGCTCGTTTGCTATCGCGTCGCTCTCATACTGGTTGACGCGGCAGCCGAGCGTGTATATGCCGACGGTTTTCTCCTTATTCCCTGTCATTTCTGCTCCTTAAGCCTTTGGGCAAGCTCCGCGTCGGGCGTTACGACCGCAGAGTAGTTGCTCCCGTATATCACGAACCCCGGCGCGGAACCCGCCGGCTTTTTTATGTTTTTGACGAGCGTGTAATCGACCTCGACGTTCTGTCCGTCGCGCTTTGACGAGTAATACGCCGCTATCATCGCCGCCTGCGTGAAGTCTTCTGCCGACGGCTCGACGCCGTCCGACACCATTATGACGTGACTGCCCGGCGCGTCCTTTACGTGGAAAAACCAGTCGAAGCGCGAGGCTTCCTTCAGCGTCAGCCGGTCGTTCTGCGTGTTGTTTTTGCCGACGAGTACGGTGTATCCGCCGTCTGTTCTGAAGCGGAGCGGCTTTGACGGCGCGGCTTTTCTCTTTTTCTCGTCCTTCATTTTAGAAGCGTAGCCCGTCTCGTACAGCTCCGCGCGTATCTGCTCGAGATCCTCGCCCGTCTCCGAGCGCGAGAGCGCGTCCGCTACGGTGCGGATATATAACAGCTCCTGCTTCGCCTGATCGAGCCGCTTTGCCGCCTCGATCTTCGCGGTCTTCAGTTTGTTGTATTTTTTGTAGTATTTCTGCGCGTTGACGGACGCGGAAAACCGCGCGTCAAGCGGTACGGTCACAGTCGGGCAGTTTTCGTCGTAGTAGTTTTCGACCGAGATCGACGACGCGCCGCGCTCCGCCCGGTACAAATTCGCGGTTATCAGATCGCCGTACAGACGGTACTTTTCCGCGTCGTCACAGCGCTTCAGATCATCCTCTATATTCTGCGTTTTCTTCTTTATGTGAAGCTCGGCGGTGTTGATTATGCGCAGAATATCCCCGCCGCGCTGCTTGATGCGCTCGCTGTTTTCGCGCTCCGAATAAAAGCGGTCGATACATTCGGAAACGTCGGAGAACTGCCGCACGTCGGCGGAGGCTCCGTACTGCTTTATCTCAAAAACGGAGAAATCGAGCGGTTTTTTGTTGTCGTATATAATGCACGGAGAAAAATCGGCGGCCTGACAGCGCTGCATGATGTTGCGGAAAACGGCGTAGAGCGCCGCGCCGTGCTCACACACGGGTCTGCCCGACGCGTGCGCGAGATACGATGCCTCACGCGACAAAAGCGGCGAAAAACCGCGGAAGCATTTGATGAAAAAGCTGTCCGCCTCATATTCGCCGTGTTTTTCGCACAGCGCCGCGAAATCCTCCGCCGACGTCTGTGTCGGTATCAGCTTGTCCTGCGGAGGCGGCGCTTCGTATTTCATGCCCGGGAGCACCTGGCGCTTTGACGACGTGGTTATGTCAACGGGCTTGACGCAGTTGATTATGCGCCCGTCCGCGTCTGTCAGGATCACGTTGCTGTATTTGCCCATTATCTCGCAGAAAATATACTCGGGGCGCTGATATCCGAGCTCGTCCGTCGTCTGAAACGACAGCTTTATCACGCGCTCGAAGCCCGGCTGTTCCGCCGAGACGAGACGCGCGGAATTAAGATGCTTGCGCAGATGCATACACAGCGCGCTCGCCTGCGCGGGGTTGTCCTTCACGACGTCGGTTATGTTGACCTTCGGTATGTTCGACGACGCGGAGAGGCAGAGCTTTACGCTGCGTCTGTCCTCCGTGCGCAGATTTAAAACTATCTCGTCCTGCGTCGGCGCGTTCACGCGCTCAACGCGGCTGCCCGAAAGCTCCGCGTTTATCTGCGATACGACCGCCGCGACGGTAAATCCGTCAAACGGCATACTGCTTCACCCCGTAGATCTCGGTATATGCGCCGCTTGCCTCTGAAACTGTCTCACACAGACGCTTTAGCGCCGGAGCCTCCGACTCGTAATGGCCGACGCATATGACGTTCAAGCCCGCGTCCGCCGCGTCAATCGCCGAGTGATACCGCATCTCGCCGCAGACGAAGGTGTCCGCGCCGAGAGCCTTCGCCTCGTCGGTGAATTCGCCGGCGGAGCCGCCGCAAACGGCTATGCGCGATACGGTATCGGTCGTTTTTTCGCAGAAGAGGTGCGCTTGCCCGAAAATTTCCTTTGCCTTTTTTGCAAACGCGTCAAAGCTTTCTGCTTTTGCCGTGCAGAGCCTTGCGCAGCCGCCCTCGCCGAATTTTGCGTCGGGGGTCAGGCCGAGCGTTTGGCAGAGTATATCTGACACGCCGCCGTCGACCGCGTCGTATCTCGTGTGGAAGCTCATCGCGGCGATACCCGCGCGTACGAGCCTCACCGCCTTTTCCGACGGTACGGTGGAGCCGTTAAGCTCGGACAGCTTTGCAAAAATGAGAGGGTGATGCGTTATCACCGTGTCAAACCCGTTTTTTTCGGCGTATCCGATCACGCTGCCGCGCACGTCAAGACTTATGAGGATCCTTTTGCTCTCATGGTCCTTATAAGGCAGGACGGAAAGCCCGTCGTTGTCCCACGGACACGATAAAGCGGACGGTATTCTTTCTTCAAGCAGCTCATATAATTTCAGCGTTTTCATATTTTTCTTTCAATTCCCCGTATATTTTTTTGTCAAAGGAGACGTCCGCGCCGGACGCTTCTTTTCCTTTTATTATTTTTTCATATTTCAACACGTATTTTTTGTAAAGCGCGGGGACGAGCTCCCTGTCCTCGTGGTTTTTGCCGACGATCAGCTCTGCGTCGGAATATATCTGCTTTTTCTTTGTGTACGAGCAGAGAAAAAGCTGATACACGCGCCGTTCCTCCTTGGCAGCGCGCTCGCGCAGGATCTCAAAGCCTGATGACAAGAGGTATTTTCTCAGCTTGTCCTGCGCCGTCATCGGTTGGAGGATAAGGCTTATGCGCGGATTTTTTACAAACGGGGCTCTTTCTATTATATCGGCGATGAGCTCGCCGCCCATGCCCGCGATTATGACGGTATCCGGCGAATATTCCTCCGCGCCGTCAAGCCCGTTTGCGAGCCGCAGGACTATTTTGTCCGAAAGACCCGCCGCGCGCACGTTTTCCTCCGCCCGCGAAAGCGGACCTTTTCTGACGTCGGACGCGTACGCAAAGGACGCGGCGCCCGAAAGGACGGCTTTTATCGGTATATACGCGTGGTCGCAGCCTATGTCGGCTATGCGGCAGCCCGGCGTCAGAAGCGACAGTACTGTGTCAAGTCTTTTCATTTGCTCTCCCCTTTTTCACGTATTTTATCATATTTTTATAAGAAAATCAATACTTTTGCGGCTTTTGAAGAAAATCCGACTTGAAAAAAGGGAAAAATTATGGTATTATATAAAAAAGATAACGGAAAAAGGAAGACAATAAAGATGAAAAAAGACGCAAAAAGCGAAGCCAACGTGACAAAAAAGAAAAAAACGGTAAAGGAGACGGTAAAGGACTATCTTCTTATAACGCTCGGAAGCGTGATATACGCCGCGGGGATAGCGCTGTTTCTCGACCCGAACAGTCTGGCGCCGGGCGGCGTATCCGGTATCGCTATTATCATAAACCATTTTGCGGAGCCGCTTTCCGTCGGTATCATAATCGTGCTTATGAATATCCCGATAATGATTCTGGGCGTCGTAAAATTCGGCTTCAGATTTTTGCTTTCAAGCATTTATTCGGTCGTGCTGTCAAGCGCGATGATGGAGGTCTTCGGAAGATTTGCGGGACCGCTTACGGACAATCTGCTTCTCGCCGCGCTTGCGGGCGGCGCGCTTCAGGCCGTCGGCATAGGGCTCGTTTTCCGTGCGGGCGCGACTACGGGCGGTATAGACATAATAGTGCGCGTCCTGCGCCGCAGACTGCGCTACGTCAGGACGGGAACGCTGTTTCTGATAATCGACGGCGTCGTCATAACGGTGTCCGGCATAGTTTTCAGAAATCTCGATATTGCGCTTTACGCCGCGCTCGCGCTCACCGTTTATATGACCGTATTCAATTCGGTGCTCTACGGCGGCGACGGCGCGAGACTCGTGTATATAATAAGCAATTCAAAGGATAGCATAGCGAACCGCATACTTACGGAGCTTGACGCCGGCGCCACGGTCCTGTCCGGAAAAGGCGCGTACACGGGACAGGAAAAAGAGGTGCTCATGGCGGTTTTGCGTATGCGCTCCCTGCCCGAGGCGCGCGACATCGTCCGTGAGGAGGACAAAAAGGCGTTTATGATAGTCACAAAAGCCACGTCCGTGTTCGGCGAGGGCTTCAAATCGCACGAGGAAGAGGATCTGTGAGGAAAGGGCTCAGAGCCGCGACCTGACCGAGCCCGCAGGCGAGACGGCGGACCGGGGTTCGCCCGGGACGGAAGGAGTTTTAAAGAACAAGCCCTTTATCCGCATATTGAGAATAAAGCCGGCGCGGGCTTTTTTCTTTTTTCTTTCTTCTTTCTTCTTTATTCTTTAAAATTATAATGTAAGATTTTTTTATATATGTATGCTACAATAAGATGAATTAGTATCTTTACTCGTTATCGGGAAAAGAAAGGACGATAAAATGATAAAAATTGAACACCTGACAAAATACTACGGTCAGAATCCCGCCGTGAACGATATTTCGTTCACCGTAGGCGAGGGGGAGGTCGTGGGATTTCTCGGTCCCAACGGAGCGGGCAAATCCACCACGATGAATATGCTCACGGGCTATCTCTCCTCCACCTCCGGCAAGTGCGAGATAGACGGGATAGACATACTTGAGAAGCCGTCGGAGGCGAAGCGTCTTATAGGCTTTCTGCCGGAACAGCCGCCCCTTTACTACGATATGACGACGCGCGAATATCTGAATTTCATATACGACCTCAAACGCTGTCAGCTGAACCGGCGCGAGCATATAGACGAGATAATTTCCGTTATGGGTCTGCCCGAGATGGAAAAGAGGCTCATAGGTCAGCTCTCAAAGGGCTTCAAACAGCGCGTCGGTATAGCGGGCGCGCTTGTATCCAACCCGAAGATCCTTATTTTCGACGAGCCGACGATAGGGCTCGACCCGAGGCAGATAATAGAGATACGCGAGCTTATACGCACGCTGTCCGAGGATCACACGATAATCCTTTCCACGCATATCCTGCCCGAGGTGCAGGCGGTCTGCGGCAGGATACTCATAATCGACCGCGGCAAGCTCATCGCCGACGAAAAGACGGACAACATAAATTCTCTCGCAGACGAGAACCGCCGTTTTACGATACAGATACTTGCGCCCAAGGGTGAGGCGCTCGCGTTTCTGCGCAAGACAGAGGGCGCGGCGAAGATAGAATATCTCTCCTCGTCAAAGGACGGCTCTTCACTTTTCATGGTGCAGTGCAAAAAGGGTTATGATCTGCGCAAAACTTTATTCTACGCGCTTGCGGAAAAACGCTGGCCGATACTTGAGATGAGCACGGTCGGCGCGTCGCTTGAAGACATTTTCATAGCGTTGACGAAATAAGGAGGAAACATCATGCTTGCTATATACAAACGTGAGATGAAGGCGTATTTCACCACCTTCATCGGCTACGTTTTCATCGCCACATTCTTACTCGTGTCAAGCGTAATCTTTGTGCTTACCACGCTGTCTCAGGGCGAGAACGCGAACGTCACGACGTATTATACGTTCGTAATGATCGCTTTCGCCATCCTTATACCGCTTCTTACGATGAAGCTGTTTGCGGATGAAAAGCGTCTTCGTACCGAGGTCCTGCTTCTGACGAGCCCCGTTTCGCTTCTCGGCATAGTTTCCGCAAAATTCCTTGCGGCGCTGACGGTCTTCGTCTCAACGTTCCTTATCTCCTGCGTCAACCTGATACCGCTTTACCTTTACGGCAATCAGAACACGGCGGTCATAATAGGCAACGTGATCTCCGTCCTGCTCGTGGGCTCCGCGTTCATAGCGGTCGGCGTGTTCATGTCGTGCCTGACGGAAAACCAGCTTGTCGCCGCGGTGACGACGATCGCGGCGATCGCGCTGTTCCTCGTTATCGGTATGTATTCGAGCGGCATCGGCTTCGCGCCGCTGCGCGCCGTGCTCGACTTCTTCTCCGTCTTCAACCGCTTCACGTACTTTACGTACGGCGTCATAGACTGGTCGGCGCTCGTGTACTACGCTTCGATATCCTTCGTATTCCTCTTCCTCACCGTCCGCGTTTATGAGCGGCGGCGCTGGGCCTGATGAAGAAAGGACGGTAACGGATAATGAAAAACAACAACGTAAACGCCGCCGAAACTCAGGCGAAGAAAATACAGCTCAAACGCCGCCTCAAATACGGCGGTCTGTCCGTCGCTCTTTCCGCGGTCGTTATAGCCGTGGTGATAATCGCAAACGTGATAATAACGTCCGTGATAAGGACGAACAACCTTTACGTCGACCTGACGGGCTCCGGTATATTCACTCTTTCCGATACGGCGAAAGAGTATCTTAAACAGGTAAAGGCGCCCATAACGATAAAATTCGCTGTTCCCGAGGATACGATACGCGCAAACGCCCAGATGTTCATGGTGTATCTGACCGCCACACAGTTCAGCAAGGCGTCCAAAGAGGAGGACGCGAATAACGAGATACCCGATATCACCGTGGAATATTTCGACTCGTTCAAATATCCCGCGCAGTTTGAAAAATACAAACAGCTGACGGCGGGTACGGAATGGCTGTCCTCCAACGTCATAATAGAAAGCACGTACGAGGGCGAAAACGGAGAGGAAGCCGCGCTCCCGCTCGTATATTCGCTCAATTCGTTCTTCACGACGTCCGACAACAAAACGGTCGGCTTCAACGGCGAACGCCGCTTCCTGCTCGCGTTTCTGCAGCTCGCGGGGATAGAGCAGCCAGTTGTCGTCTTCACGACGGGACACGGAGAGCCGATAGGCGAAGCGCCGTCCGACAAAAACAACCAGTACGTCGACTTTATGAATATGTTCGACGAGCTGGGCTTCAGGATAAAATATTCAGACCTCGCCAAAGAGGAGCTCGATCCGGACTGCCGCCTTGTCGTCATACTCGACCCGCAGCGCGATTTTATAGGAAAAGAGCTTTCGTCGCTTGAGGGCACGAGCGAGCTTGACAGGATAGCGGACTTTGTCTCGCGCCACGGCTCGATAATGGTGTTCCTCGGACCGACGGGCTACGAATACACGAACCTGAGCCACTATCTTGAGGAATGGGGCGTCAGGGTACGGACGACGCACACGATAGAGGACGGCGTAAACACGCTTTCCGCGGACAACAGAAGCTTCTCGGTCGTTTATACGACAGAGGGACTCGGCGCTTCCGTACAGCAGAATTACAGAAATCTGCGTACAAAATTCCAGCACGCCGCGCCCGTGCAGATACTTTTCTCCGAGAGGGACGAAACGTCGTCCATGATGATAACAAGCTCGTTCCGCACCTCGCCGCAGGCGAAGGCGTACGCGTCGGATACGGACGTTCTCAGCCCGTCCGACGTCGGGAAAGCGGACGGCTTCGACCTGTTCGTCGTCTCGAGCAAGCTGAAATACGAAAACAACGAGGATTATTATTCGTACGTTCTGACGTGCGGCTGTCCCGAAATGCTCAAATACTGCGGCTCGCAGGCGTACGCAAACAGAGGAATTTTAAACGTCCTGCTCACGAGGATACCGCTTATCAAGATGCCCGTCAATATAGACTACAAGCGTCTTGAGGATTACGGTCTGACGTCCGTTACGAGCAACGCCGTAAGAGGCTGGACGATAGTTCTCGCGGTCGTGATGCCCGTCGTAACGCTCGGCATAGGCACGGTCGTCGTGGTAAGAAGAAAGAGACACTGATATGACAGATAACGAAAAAACAAACGTCGGAGAGGAAGAAGAGATACAGAATCCCGACGAGGAAATAAACGAGACGGATTCCGAGCTGCACAAAATAATGTACGGCGGGGAATACTCCGAATACGGAGAGGATCTCGGCGCCGGGGAGGAAGAGGAGCCGCCCAAAATGAAGCTCCGCACCTTCGGCAAGACGAAAAAAGAGGGCGAAACCGAAAAAAAGACAAAAACGGAGAGCTCCAAAAAGATCACGCTCATCATAGTCATCTCCGCGGTCATAGCCGCCGCGGTCCTGCTCGTCGCGATATTCGCGCCCGGCTGGTTCAAAACGACGGTGGAACAGCCGCCCGAGCTGTACTATGACGAGGCGTTGTCCGGAAGCAAGCGCGTTCTGATGTTCGGACAGATCCCGCGTGAGCAGATCCAGTCGATCGAGGTCCATAACAGCTACGGAGACTATACGGCGTATTATAACGCCGAACACGGGGCTTTCTGCTTCCTCGGGCTCGAGGGGACGCCGTATAACGAGGAGCTTTTCTCTCAGCTCGTCGTGGCGGCGGGCTTCCCGATAATCTCCGACAGATTTCTGCCGGGCGAGGAGCGCGCCCCGCTTGAGGATTACGGACTCGGCGAAAACGACGATAAAGCGTATTATATCATAACGACGAGAAAAACCGACGACAATCCCGCAAAGTCATATAAAATCTATATCGGAAAACCGTCCCTGACGGAAAAATACTACTACTGCATGGTGGACGGCAGAGATATAGTCTATATACTTGAGCAGTCGATCAAGGACACGCTTCTTGCGGACGTAAAATCGCTCCTCACGCCGATACTCACGTATCCGATAGAGGACAACTCGTATCTTACGAATATCTCCCATATAATAATATTGAAGAACGGCGAGCTTTTCGCAAGGATCGGGTATCAGGATGCGGATGCGAACGTGCCCGGCGTGGAGCAGTACGGCGTGACGGTGCCGTACGTTGTGACGCAGCCCGTGGAATACGACGCGTCAACGCAGAAAATGACGTCGCTTCTCGGTCAGATAGTCAACATGACGGGTTCGGAGCTGCTTGAATACAATATTTACGACGTTGTCAAGCTCAAGGACGAAAACGGAGATCCTGTCCTCAACGAGAAGGGCGAGGAGGAATACGATTACGTGATGAAGCCCGAGATCGCGGAAAAATACGGGCTAGCAAAACCCGCGCACGACGTGTACTACACGTACAGGTCCAAGACGGAGGGAGATATGGACGTTATGGTGTCCATTTCCGAAAAACAGCACGGAGAGGACGGGTCGGAATACTATTACGTCGCCTCGATGCTGTTCGATACGATAGCGAGGATGGAAGCTTCATCCTTATCGTTCCTCGACTGGCCGCTTATGGACTATCTTGACAAGCCCGTTTTCAGCGTAAATATAGACAAGGTGAGCCGCATAAAGATAGAAACGGCTGACAAAGCGTACGACTTTGAGCTGACGGGAACGGGCGACGACCTTGTCGCCGTCGAGAGCGCAAACGGCAGAACGGTCTTCAAGGGCGACGACAAGGAAGTCGGAACGAATCACGGCATAAGAAATTTCAGAAAGTTCTATCAGACGATACTGAGCGTGAACCGCGAGGACTTCGTCGAGGAGCCCGCGGACAGCGAAAGAGCCCTGCTTCTGACGCTTGAGGTCACATTCAGGGACAAGTCCGTCAGAACGTATAAATTCTATTCGTATTCGGAGCGCCGCTGTTTTATGACGATAAACGACAAGGGCGAATTCTACGTCCTCCGCTCGATGATTAGAAAGCTCGTCTCTGACGCCGATAAGCTTTTGTCATACGTCGCGGTAGACCCGAATGCGGACAGCTGATACAACAAGGCGGAATCTTCCGCCTTTTGTTTTTGTAAAAAAGGTGTTGCTGACGCAACGAATTTGGGGATCGCCCACCCGTGAACCCCCACCGCTTTTCGCGGCGGGGAACCCCGGGCCACCCGTGAACCCCCACCGCTTTTCGCGGTGGGGAACCCCGGGCCACCCCTTAAGCCCGCTTGCGGTGCCCGAAGAAATCTGCGTGCCTCTGCCGAGGCTTAACTTGATTTCTTTCGACCGCTGCGCTTTCCTCGCCTTGCTTGATCTTCCGCCGGCGGGAACCCCCAACGCTCTCAAGTTCGCGTCGGGGAACCCCTTTGGAAGCGCAAGGCTCGTCAACCCCCAAACCCCCTGTTCCCCTCCCACAATCTCCAATAGAGATTGAGGGGGCGCGCTGGCGATCGGTGAGGGTTCGCGGGCGGGCGACCCCACAAGAGCTCGAAATAACGGAGGAAAAATGAAAGAAGAAAAGATTTATAACAGAGAAGACGTGTACGAAATGGAGCAAATGTTCTGGTTTCCGGGCGCGAGGCGCGCGGCGGAGAAACGGCATGACTTTGACGCGGAGGCGGATTTGTCCGAGAACGTCAAAAAATATGAAAAAGAGCCGTGCAAGCCGTGCGATAAGGCGCGGTCGCTCAAGCTGCTTAAGGATTTCAGCGGTCTGCGTTTCAGGGATTTCTGGCTGTCGCCGACGGACAAATATTTTCCCGCCATTGCCGAGGGAACTCTGAAGCTGTGCGAGAAAAAATACCCGCACGAAAAGGCGGTAAGATACGCAAAGGAACTTGTGAAAAGTATTGATAAAAAGGAAGCGGCAAGAGCGTTTTTATACGGTGTGGCGCACAACAAGCCCGAATATATCGGCGCTCTGCCGTGCCTGTACTACGCAGAAAATCTGCCGGAGCACGATTTTGAGCCGTATTACGTCGGCATTTTCGGCGGTGAGCCGGACAAAAAATATACGATAACGATACCTGTAACGTCTGTAATTACAACACGGCGGAAAAACACGACAAAGACGCGTTTTACTCCGTAAACAGCAAAATGAATCTGATGTATTTCCGCGGCTGTCCTCCGCTTTTTATCACGCTCAACTCCGCGATATTGTATCTTGAAGAATATAAGCGTCTGCCCGCGTCCGAATACGCGGAGGAAGACCGGGAAACGTTTTTCCGTCTGCTCGATTTCATAGAAAAACAGCCCGAAAACTGTACCCCGTCAAAGCTGCGCGACGCGATAAAGAAATCTGGAATAATAAACACCACAAAAGACCGTCTGAGTTCGATTCTCGACGCGCTCGGTTATCTCAATATCCTCCACTCTCCGACAAGCAGTGGTTACGCCGTAGAGCACACGACGGAGAGAGAAATGGAAAGCCCGGACGCAATAAAAACGGATTTCGCGTTCCCCGTTAATTTGTGGAAGGGAAAATACGGGGTTGACAGGGAAAGTGCGGACAAGATTTTCGGCGATTTGTAGGGGTCGGCGCCCTCGACGATCCGTTTATATAACAGCCTCGACCGTGTGTTTGCGGAGCCGGTGTTCGCCTCATCCACCGCTGCCCGCGAACCCCCAAAAACTCGTTCCTCGTTTTCGGGGAACCCCGGCGCGGTCCCCCTTCTCCAAGAGGAGAAGGCTTACAGATATAAATATTTCAACAATTCAATTAACAATTTTTACATAACGAGCTTGACAAATATTACTTATTATTTTACTATAATAATGTATGCAAATATGAAACACCACGGTGTTTTAAAAACAGGAGGAATGACTATGGCAACACCCGTATTGATGCCTAACGTCGGTATATCGGTCGAAAGCTGTATATTGACAGAGTGGCACAAGAAAAAGGGCGAGGAAGTCAAGGAAGGTGAAGTTCTTTTCACCTACGAAACTGACAAAACCACCACGGACGAACCGGCTCCCGCATCGGGAACACTTATCGACGTCTTCTTTGAAGAGGGCGCGGAGATACCGATAATGACCAATATAGCGGTCATCGGACAGCCCGGCGAATCAACAAAAGAGTTTTTACCCGATATGCTGAAAGGCGCCGAGGCTCCGAAAGAGGCTGAAAAGCCCGCGGAAGCGCCCAAGGCAGAAGAGCCCAAGGCAGAGACGGCTCCCGCCGCTCCCGCCGCGCCGGCAGCTGCACCCGAGGGATTTGTCCCCGCGTCGCCGCGCGCAAAGGCTCTTGCAAAGAAAGCCGGCGTTGATTACAGATTTGCCGCTCCGACAGGCGCGGAAGGCAGAGTTTGTGAAGCCGACGTAAGACGTCTTATAGAAAACGGTCCGAGCGCGACGTACGCCGCAGCGGGCGCCTTCAACGGCGAAGCCGGCTCCGGCATAGGCGGAAAGTTCTCCGTAGCGGATATAGACAAGCCCGCCGCCGCTCCCGCAGCAGCAGCTCCCGCCGCGAAAGCGGAAGAGAAAGCCGAATACGTTGACGAGAAGATGTCCGGCGTACGCCGCGCCATCGCAAAGAATATGCTCAATTCGCTTGCGACCACGGCTCAGCTCACCAACACGTCCTCTTTCGACGCGACGGAGATCATGGCGTTCCGCGCCAAGCTGAAAGCAAACGCCGAGGCTCTCGGTCTGCCGAACATAACCCTGAACGACATAATCCTTTACGCTGTTTCAAGAGTTCTTGCAAAGCCCGAGCACGCAAATCTGAACGCTCATCTGCTTGAGGGCGACGTTCTGCGTAAATTCTCCGGCGTCCATCTCGGTGTTGCCGTCGATACGGAAAAGGGTCTTCTCGTTCCGACGATAATGAACGCCGACAAAAAATCTCTTGCCGAGATCTCCAAGGAAGCGAAAGAGCTTGCAAAAGCCGCGCAGGCCGGCACGCTCGCTCCCGATAAGATGAAGGGCGCGTCCTTCACCATCTCCAACCTCGGCTCCTTCGGTATCGAATCGTTCACGCCCGTTATCAATCCGCCTCAGACGGGTATACTCGGCGTAAACACGATCACCACGAGAGTAAAGGTCGTAAACGGCGAAGTCAAGCCGTATCAGGCGATGGCGCTTTCGCTCACGTACGACCACAGAGCCGTTGACGGCGCTCCCGCTTCGAGATTCCTGAAGGATCTCTGCACCGCGCTTGAGAATTTCTCTCTTCTGCTCTGCAAATAAAGGGTGACGGATATGGAAAATTTTGATCTTATCATTTTAGGCGGCGGCCCCGCGGGCTACAACGCGGCTCTGCGCGCCGGACAGGGCGGCCTGAAGACCGTTCTGATCGAAAAAAGAGCGCTCGGCGGCGTATGCCTGAACGAGGGCTGCATCCCCTCAAAGGCGCTTCTTTATTCCGCAAAGATATACGACTACACAAAGCACGGCGACAAATACGGCGTAGCCGTGACCGGCAGCAGCATAGATCAGAAGGCTGTCGTCGCCCGTAAGAACAAGGTAGTCAAAACGCTCGTTTCCGGTATCGGCGCGCAGGAAAAGCACGCCGGCGTCACCGTCGTTATGGCGGACGGAAAAATACTCGGCAAGGACGCCGAGGGCTTCAAGGTCGAGGCTGACGGCAAGACCTACTGCGGCGTGAACCTGCTGCTCTGCACGGGCTCCATGCCCGTCATGCCGCCCATCCCCGGTCTGCGCGAGCTGTACGAGACGGGCTACGTCATGACAAACCGCGAGATCCTGGACCTCCAGGAGATCCCGAAGAAGCTCGTCGTCATAGGCGGCGGCGTCATCGGTCTTGAAATGGCGTCCTACTACAATTCCGTCGGCTCCGAGGTCACGATAGTCGAGATGCTCGACCATATCGCGGGCCCCACGGACGCGGATATCTCAAAGATACTGCTTAATAACTACAAGGCGAAGGGTATCAAATTCAATCTCGGCTGCAAGGTAACGGCAGTTCTTCCCGAGGGCGTTCAGTTCGAGACGCCGGACGGCAAGGTCGAGATCGCGCCCGCCGACAAGGTCCTCTGCTCCATCGGCCGCCGCGCCGTAACGCAGGGCTACGGGCTTGAAAACCTCAATCCCGTTATGGAACGCGGAGCCGTTGTCACGGACGAATATCTTAAGACAAGCGTTCCCGGACTTTACGCCGCGGGCGATATAAACGGCAAGATCATGCTCGCTCACACCGCTTACCGCGAGGGCGAGGTAGCCGTCAACAACATCCTCGGCAAGAAGGACAGAATGAGATACAACGCGATCCCGTCCGTCATCTACACCAATCCCGAGGTCGGCTGCGTCGGCGAGACCGAAGCGTCCGCGAAAGCGAAGGGATACGACGTGGAAGTAAAGAAGCTTTCCATGGCGTACAGCGGAAGATATTTAGCCGAGAACGAAGGCGGCGACGGTATCTGCAAGGTGATCATTGACAAGAAATACAACAGAGTCATAGGCGTACATCTTATCGCCAACTACGCCGCGGAGCTTATCTACGGCGGCGCGATGATGATAGAGACGGAAATGACCGTTGACAACCTCAAAGAGATCGTGTTCCCGCACCCGACTGTATGTGAGATAATACGTGAAGCATTATTTGAATAATTTAAAATAAAGGAGATAAACAACAATGCCTAAGTCAATGCTTGTCAATCCCAAGGACCAGTTCAAAAAACGTACGATAAAATTCAAGGACATCAAAGTCTGCGAGTACAACAAGACTGTCGCCGATGAGAAAGACAATTTTTCAAAGGAAGATTTCCTCGGTATGTACGCCGATATGGTGGCGATAAGAGAATTTGAGGAAATGCTGCTTGCTCTTAAGAAAAAGGGCGAATACAACGAGAGAAAATTCACGTATCCCGGACCCTCCCACCTTGCGTTAGGTGAGGAAGCGACGGCTGTCGGTCAGGCTTACGAGCTCGGCGTAAACGATTTCATTTTCGGTACGCACCGCTCTCATCACGAGGTCATAGCGAAGGCTATGTCCGCGATAAAGAAGCTTTCAGATAAAGAGCTTACCAAAATAATGGAAGAATACAACGGCGGCGTTCAGTATGAGGTCGTCAAGAAGTATTCCACCGCGAAAAACGTAAAAGACCTTGCAAAGGATTACTTTATGTACGGTCTTATGTGCGAGCTGTTTGCAAAGAACATGGGGTTCTCCCGCGGTCTCGGCGGCTCGATGCACGCGTTCTTCCTGCCCTTCGGTATATTCCCGAACAACGCCATAGTCGGCGGCGCGGGACCCATAGCGACCGGTGTTGCTCTCTATAAGAAGTGCAATAAGCGCGACGGTGTCGTCGTTGCAAACGCCGGTGACGGCGCCGCGGGGCGTGGACCCGTTTTCGAGGCGATGAACTTTGCGGCAATGGACCAGTTCAACGAGCTCTGGGAAGACGGCTACAAGGGCGGACTTCCGATAATATTCAACTTCAACAACAACCACTACGGCATGGGCGGTCAGACCAGAGGCGAAACGATGGCTTACGGCGATCTCGCAAGACTCGGCTGCATCGCGCAGAACCAGCTCAACGCCGAGAGGATCAACGGCTGGAACCCGCTCGCTATAATCGACGCTTACAGACGTAAGATGAAACTGATCAAAGAAGGCAAGGGCCCAGTTCTTTTGGACGTTGTTACCTACCGTCTCGGCGGCCACTCCACCTCCGACGTTCTCACCTACAGAACACCCGAGGAAGAGGAACTCTGGAGAGCTCTCGATCCGCTGACCGTATTCCCGAAGCAGATCGTAGACGCCGGCGTCGCCACCGAAAAAGAGATCAAGAAGATCCACGATACTGTCGTTGACAGAAACCACAGAATGTTCATGCTCGCGTCCGATCCGGAGATCGCTCCGTTCACGGATTACAAGAAGGATCCGCTGTTCCTTGAAAACTTCATGTTCTCCAACCAGCACATAGCCAAGATGGACGACCGTCCCGTCGAGGTCAGAATGCCGAAGGAAGAGAACGAGAGAGTCAAGAAGATAGCCGGTCAGAGCCGTTATTATCTGGATAAGGACGGCAACCCCGTTTCCAAGATGAAGGCTTACAACATCAGAGACGGTCTGTTTGAGGCTATATTCGACAAATTCTATGAGGATCCCACGCTCATCGCATACGGCGAGGACGTTCGTGACTGGAACGGCGCGTTCGGCGTCTACAGAGGACTTACCGAAGCTCTTCCGTATCACAGACTGTTCAACTCCCCGATATCCGAATCCGCCATCTGCGGCACCGCTACCGGTTACGCAATGGCAGGCGGCCGCGTTATAGTCGAGCTTATGTACTGCGACTTCATCGGCTGCGCGGGTGATGAAATATTCAACCAGATGGCAAAATGGCAGTCCATGTCCGCGGGCGGACTCAAGATGCCTGTCGTTCTCCGTGTTCCGGTCGGCAACAAGTACGGCGCACAGCACAGCCAGGACTGGACCGCTCTCTGCGCTCATATCCCGGGCCTGAAGGTCGTATTCCCCGTAACGCCTTACGACGCAAAGGGACTTATGAACACCGCTCTTGCCGGAACCGACCCCGTCGTGTTCTTCGAGAGCCAGAAGATCTACGATATGCCCGAGAAATTCGTCAAAGAGGGCGTGCCGGAGGGTTACTACGAGATCCCGTTCGGCGAGTGCGCATTCAGACGCGAGGGCAAGGACTTAACGATACTCACCGTCGGCGCAACGCTTTACAGAGCGCTTGACGCGGCACAGATACTTGAGGAAAAGTACGGCATCACCTGCGACGTCATAGACGCGAGAAGCGTTGTTCCGTTCAACTATGATCCCGTTCTCGAATCCGTCAAGAAGACCGGCAAGATCCTGCTCGCTACAGACGCGTGCCTCCGCGGCAGCGTAATAAACGATATGGCGCAGAACATCACGTCGCTCGCATTCGATTACCTCGATGCGCCGCCTGCAGTTCTCGGCGCCCGCAACTGGATCACGCCGTCCGCAGAGTACGACCACGACTTCTTCCCGCAGCCCGACTGGTTCCTCGATCTCATCAACGAGAAGCTCATCCCGCTCAAGGGTCACGTATCCGAAAACAACTTCACCAACGAAGAGATGAAGAGAAGACTCTCCAAAGGTGTCTGATCGTAAGTAAAAATCAAAAAATGCCGCCGCTTGCGGTAAGACAAACGGCGGCATACTTATAATAAAGGAGAAAAATAAATGAAGATATTCATAGATACCGCCAATATTGAGGAGATAAAGAGCGCATACGAGCTCGGTATCGTCTCCGGTGTTACCACAAACCCGTCCATCATAGCCAAAGAGGGCAAGAAGTTCGAGGACGCCATAGCCGAGATCTCCGCCATCGTCTCCCCCGAAACGCTGATATTCGGCGAGGTCATCTCTCTTGAAGCCGATAAGATGGTAGAGGAAGGCCACAAGATCAACGCCATCCGCCCGAACATGATCGTCAAGATCCCGACCTGCGCGGAAGGTCTGAAGGCAGTTTCCAAGCTCTCCAAAGAGGGCATCAAAACGTGCTGCACGCTCTGCTTCTCCGCTGGCCAGGCGCTTCTCGCCTCCAACGCGGGCGCAACGTACGTCGCGCCGTTCGTCGGAAGAGTTGACGATATAGGCTGGACCGGCATGGAGCTCATCCAGAAGATAGCCGATATGTTCGCTATCCAGAACGCCCCCACGCAGATCGTCGCCGCCTCCACGCGCAACCCGATCCACGTTATAGACCTCGCTCTCGCCGGCGCAAACGTAGCGACCGTCCCGTACAAGGTCATAATGCAGATGATCGACCATCCGCTTACCAAGAGCGGTCTCGACAAGTTCTTGAAGGACTACGAAAAGATCCCGAAATAAGAAAAACAAATGATTTAAAGGGTCGCCCGCGGGCGGCCCTTTAAAAGTGAAATGTTCCGCTGCGCGGAATGTGAAATCTGACAGTGAAATGTGCTTCGCATGTGAGATCAGTCCGCCTGCGCGAACGGGAGAAAGACCGATTTTTTGCTCTGAAACCCATCATTTACAAAAATTTATGAGATTTTTCAAAAAAATATTAAAAAACTATTGACAAACAGGCGAAAACGTTATATAATGTTAATACCTTGAAATAATATCATTAAAAGGAGAAGAAAATGAAAAAACTTATTGCGATCGCTGTCGTTATAATAATGGCAGTTTCAGTATTTTCGGCAATAGCGGAAGCGGCGGACGTGCTTGAGTACGTTCATATCGAAGCTTCCGGCAACGACCCGTACGCCAACTTTACGTTCCATGACGGTGCGACGATCGATCCCGATACCGTAAAATGGGCAAAGATCAAATACAGGACCATAACGGAAACGGACAACACGGGCGTTCAGCTCATAGGCCAGTTCTACATCAATCCCGCCGCCGAGCCGTTCGTACCCGTAAAATACAAGCATACTCAGAAATGGGAGACTCTCGTTGTAGATCTTACTTCCGTAAGTGAAAAAGCGACCGTCGCCTCCAAGTGGAACAGCTCGAGCTACACCGGAGTATCGCAGATCCGTTTTGACCCGATGGAGTCCGACCGTGACGCGGAAGCGGCTCACAACGAAGAGGATACCGCGGTCGTGGCGGACGGCGACTGCATTGATATCGCCTGGATCGCTTTCTTTGAGAGCGAAGCCGACGCAAAGGCATATGACGGAACGCAGAACACCCCCGCCGTTATACTTCTTCCCGAGGATCTTGCGGGGTACACCCCCGGCAACGCCATCAAATCCATTGAGCTGAGAGAAGAAGAGGTAAAGGCTGAGGATATCGGAAGCGGTGACGACGATCCCAATCCGCAGACATCCGACGCGTCAGTCGTTGCAGTAGCGACCTTAGCCTGCATAGCTCTTGCCGGCGTAGTCGTTGCCGCAAAGAAGACAAGAAAATAAAACAATAAAAAAAGATCCTGCAGGCTGATTCTCATAAGGATAACGAGAGTCAGCGGCGGGAGCAATATAAAAAGGCTATGAACGGAGAAACTACGTTATTGATAGTTTCTCCGTTCTGCGTATTTATAACTTTTGTTGTTATATATGAAGTGAAAGGATGTTTGATTCCTGTGTTGATTCAGGCGATAAATCAGCCTTTTTCTATGTTATTCCGCCATCGTTTCGGGTATCTGCTCCACTTCACACGCGATGGCGGGCAGCTCCGTATCTGAGCCGTTCTGCGCGTACTGCGCGTACCGCACGTCCTCCTCGGAATACGGTACAAGCGAGAAATAACCGTTTTCAAAGTCAAATCCGTAATCGACCTCGTGCTTATCCGCTTTGTCGTAATCGGCTTTGAGCGTTGTCAGCTGTGCTTTCGTCACGATCATTATATTATAAGGAGTATCCGTTTCCGCGTGATATCCGTTGTAGATCTCTATACCGTTATATTCTCTGAAAGCGTATATGCGCGGATATGACGCTGCGGCGTAAGCGTAAATAGCCGCTTCATACGCTCTTGCCGCATATTCCGACGCGTCGCGTGCCGTGGCAAGGTCTTCACTTATCAGCTTCTTGTCAAAAACGCCGTCGTAATAATACTTTGAGAGAAACTCTTCGCCCTGCTCCTCTATAATATTGTCCCTTATCCAGTTTTCAAACGCCGTTGTGTTTCCGTCTGCGCACTGATCTAACAGATGCAGCGCTCCGTAAATCGGGTACGTTCTGTTATGCTCGTCAAGGTATTCCTTACCCGTTTTCCCCTCGTAAACGAAATCCTCGAATTTTTCGGGTATATCTATATTGCGCTTTGCCGTCACCGCGAATATGTCGTCATCTTTCGCCGTTTGTAATCTGTTATACAGCTCTTTTGTAATTCTTATACCGTTCCATTCCGTAACCGTTTCCGTGTCTGACGGAAGGTACGCAGGCGCGGTATCGTCGCTCCAGATTATCCTGTCAAAGAATTCAAGTCTGATAAGTTCTTTGAGCGATGAACTATTAGGCTTTATTACCGCTGCCACGTTCGGTCCGTCTTCGGTCATCGGGGTTGTGACGGGATCGGTCGTATTTTGCCCGGCAAAGCGCGGGAGGACGAGTGCGCCGACGGTCGCGATGAGCGCAAATGACGCCGCTATCGGCAACACCTTCCATATTAACGTATTTTTTTTGCTCTTTTCACCTAAAACTTTATTTTTAATATTGTTTTTGTTTGCTTTTTCCGCTTTGACGGTATCGAACATACCGTCAAGGACCGCCGGATCGGCGTTTTGCAGAATTTCTTCTATATTTTTTTTCATATCATGCCTCCGAGTATTTTACGCAGTTTTTCCATGGCTCTGTGCGCGCGGACGTCGACGTTTGACACGCTCATTTTAAGCTCCTTTGCTATCTGCTTCGAGCTTTGACCTATGTAATACTTGCGGAAAATGATATCCGAATCGGGCGGACCGAGCAGTTTTATCTGCCCGATCACGACCTTTACAAGCTCCTTTTCCGCCGCCGCGTCCTCAACGCTGAACGTATCGGGTACATCAATCATCCCGTCGTCGTCAAGCGGCGTGGTTGATAATTTATCCCTTGCGGCGTTTGATGCGAGGTTTTTCGCCATAACGCCGAGGTACGTTTTAAGCGAGGATCTTTGCGGGTCGTATTTGTCAAAGCTCTCCGAGAAACGAATGAACACGTCGCTCACACAGTCCTCTATTTCGGACGAATCGCATACCTCACAAAGCCTGCTTTTGACTATTGCAAAAACAAAGCCCGTGTATTTTTTCAAAACCTGCTCCATGCCCTTGTTTTTGTCGGAGTGGAGCAGTTTTATCAATGCGCCGTCTTCCATAGACCGTCTCCTTTTGAATCGATTCACTATTATATACCCGGAAATTCAGTCAATCTTACGTTTTTACATAATAATTCTCCTTTTCAATTAAAGCATACCGTTTTTTATCGCGATTTACAAGTGATTTTTTATCTCCGATAACGCAATACCGTGTTTTTTTCAGCTTACATCATTTGTCGAAAGAGACTGCGCGACAGCGGAGATTCCCGATAATGCGGGTTTTGCATTTGCGGTACGGCGGCACAGCCGATGACCCCAAACACATCGGGCTAAGCCCGAACCCCTTTAAAATCGTTTCATTAGAGTACAAATAATACAGAAAAAGACGGGCGTTTTACTGCCCGTCCGATTCCCGGGACAAGCTCATACTGTTATCTTCTTTATGAAAAACAGGCTGTTGCGGTGTACTTCGTAAGGAAGTACACCGCAGCTAAATTCGCCTTGCGGCGAGCTAAATTGGGCTTCGCCCAGCTAAATTTGCTTCGCAAGCTAAATTCGGCTTTGCCGAGCTGAAAAAGGCGAATTTAATTTAGCTGT
>JAEEGL011326080.1_pt1 | contig 25876 bp, 42 predicted proteins | sample 9134231 | NCBI WGS metagenome assembly JAEEGL01 (sample SAMN16246548, study PRJNA631951) | gut metagenome | biome: gut microbiome; feature: rumen; material: fiber-attached | host: Bos | place: Iran: Karaj | collected 2018-10 | reverse complement strand
ATGACTAACAAAGAAATGATTATTAGTGTGCTGAATGACAATGGCTGCCAGACTGGTTTCCAAATCAAAGGTTCCGTATATCGTAAGTTCGGCGTTAGCATCTCTCCTAACGCGGCTGCTGGAGTAATGCGGCCGCTGGTAGCAGCGGGATATGCTGGAAAATATCCCAATCCATCTAATGGAAAAATGGCATATTGGTTGACTGAGTTGGGGAAGGAGAAGTTGATCAAATGAGTTGGAGTTATAAACATCATTTAAAGATAGAAAAAGTAGAGTATGAATATCTATTTAATCATCAAGAAAGAGTTACCTGGTTGACATTTGATCAATGGCTCGCTTTTTATCATGGAGATCCTGAGCATTGGTATAATGCTGAGGGCAGCTTCAAAGGAGAGATCACTGAAGATATATACTATGGTTATCTACCTGTTTACAAACAAAATACAGGATTTGGAGAATATAATATTTATATCAAGTTTCTTACTCGCTCGGATTTCAAAAAATATAAAAAATATATAAAAACCATAACTAAAAAAGGGGAAGATTTTGAAAATCTGCGTGAAATAGAGGAACTGGCTAGACACATCGGTAAAATTGCTGATGAAAGACTGCGTGAAACGCAGAAGCGCACCCAACAGGCAATTGACGAAAATGAAAGACTAATGAAAGAAGCTAGACTTCGGCTTCAAAAAGAAATCAAAAAAGATCAAGAAGGGAGATGGATGTGGCAATGAACTATCATGATGATAAATGGATTATGAAACGAGTGTTTGAACATTGTGCAGAGGCCGAAACCCTAATTCCAAAAGAACACATCGTGGGTGTATTTCTCTAGGGTAGCCAAAACTACGGATTAGACTATACAGGTTCTGATATTGATACCAAGTGTATTGTAACTCCAACTCTTGAAGAGATTGCTCTCGCACGGAAGCCTAAAAGCACTACTCATATTAGAGCTAACGAAGAGCATATTGATCTCAAAGATATTCGTCTATATATTCAAACTTTCCGCAAGCAGAATCTCAACTTCCTTGAAATCCTATATACCCCCTACTTTTGGTGCCCAAACGAATACTTTTATCATGAATGGAAACGTCTGGTTGATCATCGAGAAGAGATTACTCATTATGACCCGGTGCGTAGTGTAAAATCTATGATGGGCATTGCTTCTGAAAAATATTTTGCTATGGAACATCACTATCCTGCTCGCATGGCTTGGATTGAAAAGTATGGCTACGACCCGAAACAACTCCATCACCTGCTCAGAGTTTCTGAATATCTGGATAGATATCTAGCCGGTGAAGAATATGGAGAGTGTCTTGTTACCAAACAAGCAAATTATTTAAAAGAGGTCAAACAAGGTCTATTTTGCCTAGAAGCAGCAAGAGAAATTGCTGAAAAAACTTATAATGCAATTCATGAAAAATGCGACAAGTTCATCGAAGCACATAAAAACGATCCAGTAGACCATGAGGTTGATGAACTTCTAGACGATGTAGCATATCAAATTATGCGTGAGAGTATCACCAGAGATATTCTGAATGAAAATAAGATTATGTACATGGAGTAAAAAATGGATAACAGACCAGAATGGTGGACAATTCACTACTTATATTCATATTACATGGGAAGTATGAATGAATTAGAACGCGAATATAAAGAAAAACAAATCTCATATGACAAGTATGATGAAACAAGAGAACGTATCAATAATGACTACGTTCAGGCAATGAAACTTGTATTTACCAATAAGCGCTATAGCTATGGATTACTTATCCCAGCACCCGCTTTCGCAAAGGCTTGGATTGATGGCTATTACTGCGACTACGATGGTATTGGTTATTTTGTTGATTGGGATGGCAATGAAATTTGCCCACTCAATTGGAAAAAATATACCGATGAAGTCCGTTTTGTTGCTTGGTATAATAAATAAGGAGGGCTGAGCTATGAGATGGTATGATGAATATATTCTAAATAGCATTTTCCTTTATCACTCTCTGTTTGATTATTTTATCAAGAGAAAGAAAGTGAGAAAATGATAAAAGAGTTTCTTTTGACTGGCGATTGCCATGCAAACTTTACTCGTTTCAAAAATTATGAGAAAGAAATACAACAAAATCCAGAAGTAGCTGTAATAATTCTTGGCGATGCAGGACTAAACTGGTCTCTTGACGAACATGACGCACAGCTCAAAAACTTCCTAAGTAAGCGATATAACTTTCGTATTTATTGCGTCCGCGGTAATCATGAGGCCAGACCGCAGAATGTTCCTGATATGAAACTTGTTTATGACGAAGATGTTCATGGCGAGGTATATATGCAGGATAAATGGCCCAATATTAGATACTTCAAAGACTATGGCATTTATCTTATTGACGGTCTTGAAGTTGCTGTTATTGGTGGAGCATATTCTGTTGATAAGTGGTATCGTCTTGATAACGGAGCCATCTGGTTTCCAGATGAACAACTTACAGAAGAAGAAATGCTTGAGGCGACCATTGAACTAACCGGAACAGAAGTTGATATGGTGCTCACGCATACTTGTCCTATCAACTGGGAGCCGAGTGATCTATTCCTAAATGGTATTGACCAGCACAGAGTAGATAAAACTATGGAACTATTTATGGAAGAAATTGCTCAGTGCTTTGGTTGGAAGGTTTGGTGTTTTGGTCATTACCACGCTAATCGCCTGGAACGTCCAGGAGTAGAGCAGTTCTATACGGACACAGAACCGTTGAAAGCAGTTTGGCAGAGATGGCAAACATATGAAAAGGGCGACGAACTTGATTGGTGGCTTGTAAAGTCTCCAATGTTCTATGCTGATGATATTATATTACAAAAAAGAGAGGAGTATTGGAAAAATGCAGAAAGTAATTGACAGTTTTGAAGGACAATATGCGTTTCTCTCAAACTTCTATGACAGTCCGTTTGTAGGAAATATTGATGAAATTGAATATCCCACAGTAGAGCATTATTTTCAAGCTCAAAAATCACTTAGTCTTCAAGAAAGAAAGATGATTGCGGCCGCCCCTACCCCCGGCAAAGCAAAACATTTCGGACGGCACGTTGATCTGCGACCAGATTGGGAGTTTAAAAAGCTCAAAGTGATGAAATATGCTCTCAAAAGAAAGTTTGATACGTATCCCGATCTCAAACAACAACTTCTTGCAACAGGCGATGCTATTCTTATAGAAGGCAATACGTGGCATGATAATTTTTGGGGCGATTGTTCTTGTCCAAAATGTGAGAATATCGCTGGCAAAAATAATCTTGGTAAACTCTTGATGATGCTGAGAGATGAATATAGGGAGGAAGAAAAATGAGTCCTGCGGCAGCATTTTTCATTGGTGTATGTGTTGGAGCGATTGTCTGTGTGTTTGTATTGGCCTTGTGTCATGCGGCATCAGATAAGTAATAAGGAGGTAAGATATGTTTATTAAAAATCCTGCAATTGATATTCTGCTCATTCTTGGTGTTCCTTGTATTGCGACTGCTATTGTAGCAAGTGTTTATCTTATTATCCTTGATATCAAAGATTTAATTACCTATAGAAAAAACACAAACAAATATAAAGAAATTGTAAACAGATGGGAGGACTAATAATCCTCCCATTGATTTTTATAAAAAAATATGATATAATATATATAGAAAATCAAGAGAGGGTTGGTAAGTTTATGAATATCTACTTTGACTTTGAAGCAACTCAATATTCCGACCATATCATCGCTATTGGAGCGAGTTGCTTAACTTCAGATTATCAAAATTTTTTCTGTCTTGTCTCCAGTTTTGCCAATAAAATGACGCCATTCATCACCGAACTAACCGGAATTACGAAAGAAGATTTGTTGACGAATGGCATTGAGGCTGATGAAGCTTTTGTCAAACTGTGGCACTGGATTCGTCGTATTACTAACATGAGCGATGAACCAATATTCTATCATTGTTACGGAGATGGAGACAAAAACTTTTTGCGGAAAACCGCAGACAAAATCAAAGATCGTTATGTCGCTGAGTTTGTAAATAATCTCGCTGAATCTCTTATTGATGATTCAAAGGCGGTATGCCGTTATTTTCATACAAAAGCGGTTGGAGTTTTCAAAGCTCTGAGATATTTTGAGCCTGATTACCCCGAGCAAACCCATAATCCGCTTCAAGATGCTATTGCTCTGCTCAACCTTATTGAGCATATCAGAGAAGCAAAACCTCTTTTGGATTGCCCTTTCATTGAAGGGGAGAAAAAAGAAAAAGAGCCATCGTTCACACCGCAGAATTACTACTATATCACAGCATTTTCTACCACTGACGTTTGCATGAAGCCAAGGTTTTTCAATTCTTATGGAGAAGCCGCAGATTGGCTAACAGCCAGAATGCAAAGGAAAAATCCAGAAGTAAAAAGAGAAAATGTTCTCAAAAGAATGAAAAATGCAGTAGACAACGAAAAAGAATATGCTTATTTCAATTGGACTAAAACAATTGTAAGAAAGGAGAATGATAACGATGTTGAATAAACAAGGAGAACGAGAACTCGCTTATGTAGTTCTTATTGATAATATTGAGCCTATCCCCGGCTATGACCGCGTAGAATGGGCTACTGTTGGCGGTTGGAAAGTAATTGTCCAGAAGGGGCAATTTGAGATTGGCGATCCTGCGGTTTATTTTGAGATTGATAGCCGTGTGCCCTCTGACCGCGAGTGCTTCGCTTTTTTGGAGAAGCGTAATTATAAGATCAAGACTTTGAAGATGTGTAAGGTAATTTCGCAGGGGTTGCTGATGCACGCTTCTGATTTCGGTTGGAGTATCTGCGGCGGCCCAGACAGCGTAATGGGGATTATGGATGGCAACAAAGTCTGCCATTATCCTGGCGATGAAAGTCGCTTCCTTACCAAAGAGCTTGGTATCACCTATGCCGACGCAGAAGATAATCAGCGTAAGGCTCCTTCTGCAGATAAGTATAAGAAAATGGCACAGCGTCATCCCTCCATCTTCAAGAAACCTTGGGCTCGGTGGATGATGCGACGCACCTGGGGCCGCAAGCTGATGTTTGTATTCTTTGGTAAAAAGAAGGATAAAAAGAATGGGTGGCCGGCCTGGGTGTCTAAAACTGACGAAGAGCGTATTGAAAATATGCCTTGGATTTTGGCTGATAAAACCAAAACTTGGATTGCAACCGAAAAAATTGATGGTAGCAGCACTACCTTTACTATGAAGCGTGGTAAGTTTGGAAAATATGATTTCTACGTCTGCTCCCGAAACGTTTGCTTTGATACAGTAGATAAGCCTTGCTACTACGATACCAATATTTATTGGGAAATGGCTAAGAAATATGATGTATATAACGTATTGAAAAGATTTCTTGCCGAGCATCCCGAGTCTGAATGGGTAACTATTCAAGGCGAAACCTACGGCGAAGGCGTTCAGAAGAATACCTATGATATCAGCGGACACGATTTTAGAGCGTTCAACCTTGTAACCTCTGAAACGGGGCGTTGGAATAGCATCATTATGCACGATACCCTTGAAGATTATCAAATTCCTTGCGTGCCTATTCTTGATGGTAAATATACTTTGCCGGATACCGTTGAGGAATTGCGTGAGTATGTAAATAGTCAGCCTTCCGTCGTCAATAAGAAGCCAAAAGAAGGCATCGTGTTCCGATCTCAGGATGGGGTTCAGTCCTTCAAATGTGTTTCTCCGGAATATCTATTGAAATATCACAGCTAAAAATATAAGCCTCCTGGCAGCAGGAGGCTTATTTGATTTTTTATAAAAAATATAATATAATATATATAGAAAAAATAAAGGAGTGGTATGATTTATGAAAACTCTTATTATCGTAGATATGCAAAACGATTTTATTACTGGTTCTCTGGGAACTCCAGAAGCACAGAAGGCTGAGAAACACATTGTAAAGTGGCTCCATTCTTTTTCATACGATCAAATCTATGTCACAAGAGACACTCACGGCAGCAATTATCTTGAGACCCCGGAAGGAATCAAGCTACCTGTGCCACACTGCATTATGGACACTGATGGCTGGCAGGTTTCCAGTGCTATCATGGAAGAGTTGGAAAAACCAGGTATTCACTACACCTTTATCAACAAGACGACTTTTGGCTATCCTGCCTGGGACTTTGAAGACATTCGTGGGGCAGACGATGATGAAATTATCCTGGTAGGAGTATGTACCGACATCTGCGTTATATCCAATGCTCTGATTTTGAAATCTATGTTTCCTTATGCTAAGATTCGCGTTATCCCTTCTCTCTGTGCCGGTACTACTCCCGAAAATCATCAAAAAGCTCTTGATGTAATGCGGTCTTGTCAAATTGAGGTAGTATAATAATGGGAAGCACATTTGCCCTTGCAGATCTCCACGGACAAGGTAAATTATGGGATAAAATCAAGTTTTTTCTCCGTCGTGAGGATAAACTAATTTTCCTTGGTGATGCTATTGACCGTGGACCAGAAGGCATCCGCATTATGGAAGAAATGCTTAAAGATGAAAGAGTGGTTTATCTTAAAGGGAACCATGAGAAGATGATGGCCGATGCTCTCCAAGAGGATAAAGTAGATAGTAATGATTTTGATAACAGATATATCTGGATGCGTAATGGTGCTCAATCAACTTATGCGGATTGGCTAAATCGCGGCAGCGATTACCAATGGATTAGGCGATTGCGGCAGTTGCCTGTGCTTATACATTTTACAAACCTACAAGACCAAAAAATTGAGCTATCCCACGCTGGATTTACTCCTGGCGGAAGACCTGCGGACGCGTATAGTTTGGTCTGGGACAGGGAACATTTTACAGAAAATATTCCCGACGGCAATCAAACTATCATAGTCCACGGACATACCCCCAATATTTATCTTACAAAAAAGTTTGATGAAATCAATTCGTTTTATAAAACCGCTAAATATTCTTACGAAAACCGCGATGGAGCAATTTTTTATGCTGGCGGTAAAAAAATCGACATTGATTGCGGCTGTTTTATTACCGGTCATACGATTCTTCTGGATCTAAACACCTGGGAGACTATAGGTTTTGACGCAGAGATTGAAGAGTAATATTGATTTTTTATAAAAAATATGATATAATATATATGTAAAGTAAAGAAAGGAGTTGTATCTATATGAGTTCTTATGATTGGGAACAGGTGGGTGCCGTTATCATAATGCTGCTGTTCGCATTGGTACTTGCTCTGCTTGGGGCCTGGATTGGTGTTGCCTTGTGGAGTGTAATCATGGTAAAGGTTTTTGGCCTTCCTGCGTTGACCTTCTGGCAGTTTTATGGCTTGATTGTTCTTCTTCATATTTTGCTCCCTGGTCGCGGAATGCGAGTAAAGAAGGAGGACTAAAATGGCTAAAAACGAATCGCATCAATTCTACTGCCTTCTTTGCGGCAAACCTGGTATACCTCTACAGCGAAGGGTTGGGTTTCAGCACGGAGCATTTCATAGGAAGAAGATGTGGTGTCCCAACTGTAAAACGGAAGTCAACCATATTGAAATAAAGACACTTGATGAAAAAGAAAAGTTCCTTGAAGATTTTGAAAATGGGGTGTATAAGGATGAAGCAGAAAAATCTCGTGATTTTCTCCGGGATTCCAGGGTCGGGTAAAAGCACTTGGGCTAAAGCTCATTTGACCGATGATATCGCTTGGATTTCTCGCGATGAAGTAAGATTTTCACTGCTTGGTGAAGACGAAGATTATTTCGCCCATGAGACAGAGGTTTTTGATAAGTTTGTAGAACAAATCAATCAGAATCTCAAAGCAGGAAAACGAGTATTCGCTGATGCAACTCATATCAACTGGGCATCCCGCCGCAAACTTCTTGAACGCATCAAGGATAAGCAAGATACAAATATTGATGTCTATGTTTTTAGAACGTCTCTTGGCACCTGCCTTGAGCGAAACAAAAAGCGCGCTGGACGCTCTTATGTTCCAGAGAAAATTATCCGACGCATGAGCGTGCAAATGACCGACCCGATGCACGACTCTTTCAAATACAACACGGTCAAATATATTTTTGATGGTGGAAAGGAGGTTATTTTCCCGCATGGGTAAGATTTGGATTACATCGGATTGGCATTTCAATCATCAGAGAGAGTTCATCTATGTTCCACGAGGTTTTAGTTCGGTGGAAGAGATGAACGAAGCCATTATCGCACGACATAATCAGTTGGTCCAGCCAGAAGATGATGTGTACGTTCTTGGCGATTTGATGCTTGGAGATAGCGAAAAAGGCATCGAATGCATCAAACGAATGAATGGAAAACTTCATATTGTGCGTGGAAATCACGATACGGATAGGAGATGGGAACTATATAAAAGTCTTCCTAATGTGGTTGAAATGGATAATGCCATTTATCTAAAATATAAGAGGCATAACTTCTATATGAGCCACTATATCTCTCTCACAGGAAATCTTGAAAAAGAGAGTTTGACGCAGATGACACTCAATCTCTTCGGGCATACACATCAGAAAGATAATTTTTATATGGATATGCCTTATCTGTATCACGTCGGGGTTGATAGTCACAACGGCAGCCCAGTCCTTCTGGATGATATCATTGAGGAAATGCATCAGAAGGTTGAAGAATGTAAGAGGTTTTTAGATGAATAGAGTTCCAAGGAAGAGCACGAAGAACTGGGGCAAGCGGTGGATACGGAAAGCTGCACTAAACCAATTGTTTTACCCCGATGCGAAAGATGTGTTTACTCTTTTACAGAGTGTCCTGGCCCCGATCGCGCCAACCCCACAAAATGCCCTGATGGCCACACTTACAAACGAGACCCTCCGGATGGGGGATATTATGGATGAAGACACGTTTCTAGAATATCTTCTAAATACCTAATAACAATTAAATAATAAAAGGAGAAAAGAAAATGCTGAGTACTATTTTGCCGTTCCTTCCCTTCGTTCTGATTGCCATTGTGGTAATCGTCGTTCTCTGTAGTGGTTATATCAAAGCTCCGCCCGATATGGCCTACCTCATTTCCGGTCTCCACAGGAAGCCCAGAATCCTAATTGGTAAGGCCGGCATCAAAGTGCCATTTTTTGAACGAGTAGATAAACTCTCTCTTGGTGCAATTCAGATTGATGTGAAAACTGGCTCGGCAGTTCCAACAGCAGAGTATATCAATGTACGCGTTGACAGTACCGTTTCCGTTAGAGTTGGTCGCACCGATGACATGATTGCCCTGGCCGCCCAGAACTTCCTAAATGTTGGTCGAGAAGAGATTGCCAGAAAAATCAACGACCTCCTGGAAGGTAATATTCGTGAAATCGTCGGTCAGATGAAGTTGACCGAAATGATTGGCGACCGTAAGAGTTTCTCTGAAAAGGTACAGGAGAATGCTGTTCCCGACCTCGCCAGATATGGTTTGGAATTGATTACCTTCAACGTCCAGAACTTCGTTGATGACAACGAAGTTATTCAGAACCTCGGTATTGATAATGTAGCACAAATCTCCAAAAACGCTGCGATTGCTCGCTCCAATGCAGAGCGTGAAGTTGAAGTTGCAAAGGCCGCAAACGCAAAAGCTGCGAACGATGCAAAGGTGCAAGCTGCGGAGGAAATCGCCAAGAGAAACAATGACTTGGCAATCAAACAGGCAAATCTTCAGCGTGAAGCGGATACAGAACGTGCCCGTGCTGAGGCTGCCAAGAGCATCGAAGCAGAGAATCAGCGTAAGTTGAAAGATGTCGCTGAAACCGAAGCGAATATCGCCAAGGCACAGAAGCAGGCTGAGCTCAAGCAGAAGGAAATCGAATTGAAAGAGTATGAACTGACTGCTCTTGTGCGGAAGCAGGCCGATGCCGACAAGTACGCCCAGGAGAAGGCAGCCGAAGCTCAGTTGATTGCGGCCCAGCGTCAGATTGATGCTGAACGCTACGAACAGGAACAGAAGGCAGAGGCGAAGAAGGTCGCCGCACAGCACGAAGCCGAAGCTAAGAAGGCTGCGGCTGATGCTATGAAGTATGCTGCCCTTGCCGAAGCGGAAGCAATCAAGGCGAAGGGCGAGGCTGAAGCAGAAGCTATCCGTCTGAAGGGCGAAGCTGAAGCTATCGGCATCGAGAAGAAGGCTGAAGCACAGAAGAAGATGGGTGAGGCGTCTGTCGTAGAAATGATTATGACAGCTCTGCCGGAGATGACTGCAGCCGCTGCGGCCCCTCTCGCCAACGTGGATAATATTACTATGTATGGTAGTGATAACTCCACCAAATTGGTGAAAGAAGTTACCGGTATTACTAATCAGGTAATGGCCGGTTTGAAGGAAAATGGAATTGATATCTACGATATTATTTCCAAGGCACTCAATAATAAATCATAAAAACATAGGGGTGTAACTTCGGTTACACCCCTTCTTTGTTTCCGAGAACGGCCGAAGTTCGCCACGCCGCGCCCATAGCAATTTTTTTAGCAAAAAGGTGTAATGGGTAGTTTCTGATAATTTATCCAATTGATTTTTCATAAGTGTTAGAGAATAAAAGTTTGCTTTTGGAAAAATTTTTTAGTATAATTATAAGTAAGAAAGGGTGAAATATATGGCTGTAGGAGACATTATATATGCAGATAGATTTAATTAGTTGAAGGCAAAAGTTAAAGCCGAATGCCAACGCCGCAATTCTGTTGGCGGAGCAAGCGGATCTGTATCTGTAGCTTCCTACGGAGGAACATCATATGACTATACCACTAGTACGGCTCCTGCACAAGGTAGAGTTATTATAGCTGAACATATAACAAAAAACACCGTTCCAATGAATGCTATTCATACAAATAATCCAGATGTAAGTGGTGCTGACGTAGTAATTACAGATAGTGTGTTATCTACTCTTGAATCAAATGTAACAACATATGCTACAAATATTAAAGGCAGTACCACAGATAGAAGCAGCACAAATTGTTCTGCTGGATGTACCGGTTTATGTTATGGTAACTGCACTGGTCAATGCGGTGGTAGTTGCACTACTGCTTGTGGTAGTGGATGTTCTACTGGTTGTGTAACCACGTGCGTTAATGGATGTGGCAATGGCTGTGGTACTACATGTGCATCTGGATGTGGAAATAATTGTGCAACAAGTTGTACTGGATGTTATACTACTTGTACAGGATAGTGTGGCACTGGTTGTGGTACTAGCTGTGGAACTGGATGCGGTAGTGGTTGTATAGGTGAGTGTTCCGGCACATGCCTTGATACATGCACAGGCACCTGTACAGCAACTTGCGGTAACAATTGTAGTGGAACATGTACTGGTGGTTGTGGTAATGGATGCGGAGGAACATGTTCTACAGGGTGCGGTAATGGGTGTACAGATGATTGTGCACCATCCTGCGGTTCAGCGTGCGTTCCAGGTTGCTCTGGCATATGCTCCTCGGGGTGTAATGATGGATGTACTACTACCTGTGCCTAGACTTGTGGAACTGGATGTTGGCCAAATTGCACGGGTGGTTGTACTGGAGGATGTTCAGGATGTGGTAGTGGTTGTGCTACGGGATGTACAAGTGGATGTACTGGAACTTGCACTGGCGGTTGTAGCACTTCTGGCTCTGGGGGATGTTCTACTGGGTGTAGCGGTTAGCAAATTGTAATTGAAGATTGTGTGGGGACAGATGATCTTCGTCCATAATATTATATAATAACAGAAAGGATATTTAAATAATGGTTGAATATAAAAAAAGATATGAAGATGAAATTATATCAAAATTAGAGCGTTTAACTTATGAAGTTGAAAGTAGAAAATCGCTAATAGCGTTTTTACTAAAAGATAGCAATATCAATGAAACATTTCTAAATAAATATATTCAAGAATATCAAGAATTTTTTGTAGAATTAGAACTTACAAAGCAAATATTTGAAAGAGAATATATAAAAAAAGATTTTCCAAAAGCCATTAAATGGAATATTGATTTTATTGAAGATACCACTTATATTGAAGTGGAAGAAGATGAAGACAAATGAAAAAAAAGCCAGAAGATTTTTCTAATTACATTCAACGATTGTTTCCTGTTGAAGATAGAAATATTGGCATTTTAGGTAATCATGTTTATACAATCACAATTCAAGTAACTGAGGATTGTAATTTAGCATGCACCTACTGCTATTAGCATCATAAAACTAAAAAAAGAATGAATTTTGAAACAGCGAAACGATTTATTGATATTTTGCTTGCTGGGGATGAAAGAAGCAATAAATATATTAACTCTTGGCAAACTTCTGGAGTAATTATTGATTTTATTGGAGGAGAGCCATTTTTAGAAATTGATCTTATTGATTAGATCAGCGAATATTTTTTATCTGAATTAATCAGGCTTAATCACCCTTGGTTAAATCGTTTTCGTTTTAATTTTTCGTCTAATGGTACATTATTTTTTGAACCGGCGGTTCAAAAATATATAAAAAAGTATTATAATTTTATTAGTTTATCAATTACCATTGATGGTAATAAACAATTACATAATAAGTGTCGTTTATTTCCAGATGGAACGGGTAGTTATGATGTAGTACATAGGGCTGTAACAGAGTGGAGAAAACATCAAAACTCAGATCAAACTAAAATTACCATTTCTCCAGAAAACGTATCCTCAACTAGCGAAGCATTAATTTATTTAATAGAGCAAGAAAAATATACAAGTATTTTTATAAATTGTGTTTATGAAGAAGGATGGACTGATAATGATGGTTCTATCTTATATCAATAGTTAAAATAGGTTGCTGATTATCTATTAGAACATAATTTACAAGATAAGGTTTATATATCAATTTTAGACGATATTAATATTCATGATAATTACTGCGTTGAAGACGACGAGTTACCATATTGCGGCGGTTCTGGAGCAATGATTTGTTTGGACCCTAGCGGCGATATATACCCATGTTTACGATATACTCCAAATGCAATTGGAGAAGAAAAAGCAAAATTAGTAAAAATCGGTGATATATACAATGGTTTTGTATATAACGAGCAGCAACAAAAAGTCATAGATAACTTCTCGTGTGTTAAACGAAAAACGCAATTATCACACAATGAACAATGTATAAATTGTCCAATTGCCGAGAATTGTGGGGACTGTGCTGCTTACTCATATGAATATTATTAGAAAATTGGCTATAGAACAACATTTCATTGTATTACCCATGTAGCTAGAGTATTAGCTGCGTGTTATTATAAGAGTAACGGATTTTTAAAATCTGGAGAATTAGTCCCATTTCTCAATGTAGCTCCAAAAGAGCTTGCCTTGAAGATTATACCTCTGGAAGAATATAATACAATTACTAATATAGCAAGGGAGGCTTATCTACAATATGAGCGAACAAGAACAATCCTTTAATCTCTACTTTCGTTATTAGATAGCACTGGAACAAATAAAAAATTTTCTAGTTGAATTAGCATCTAATAATGAACTAACATTAGAAAACTTACAAGAATTAGACTTATCTTTTTTACGCAGAATTTCACCAGAATCAAAGGATAAATCAATTTATACTAATTTCTATTACTTCTTAGTCAGTTTTTTAATTGAGGATACACCAATTAATAAAGATATTATAGATTTTATGTTAGAAAAATTATTTAATGAAACCAGCTTTCCGCAGTCGTTTTTTGAAGATTTAACAATTGAGGAGTTAAAAACCTTATTTTGTTTAAAAATTGATTTTACAGATATTACATCTAAAGAAGAGTTAGAAGAAGTCGTATCTTTTCTCTCTTCTTTACAAAGCAGAATAGTCGATACTCCAAGTACAGATTTACTACTGTATTATTGTCATTATGTCTTACAAGTGTGCTAGGCTATGACATATGAAGAAAGACTGGAGTATAAAGATTGCTTTAATACATTCTTAGAAAACTGTGAAGCATTATTAGATTTACGAGCAGAAATGTTAATCGCGGATGGCACTCATCCAGATGAATTTCCTCCAGTAGAAGATCCACCCGTAGAGGATCCACCTATTGAAAATGATGATATAATTGAAGACGATGACGCAAATGAAGAGGACTAACCCTCCTCTTCATTTGCGTTTTTTCTTTTTTTTTGCTATAATATAAATAGAAATAAAACTAGAAAGGATGTTATAATCTTCTAATGAAACACGAACCTCACTTTTATTTCAATTCAGATGATGGCTCATCTATGTGCATCATTGAAACAAAAAATAAAACTTTTGTAGGCACTGCTTATTGTGCAGAAGCAGATAGAGATATGATGAGCGAAAAAGTTGGTTGTGAAATAGCATATCATAGAGCTATTATCAAATGTCTAAATAGCCATAGGGATGAATTGAAAATAAAAATCGCAGCTCTACAAGAGTATTACTATACAATGAATAAAAGTAAATATTTTGACAAAAAATCTTATCCAATCCGTAGACTTGACAGACAAATAGAATTACTAACCGATGAATTAGAAACAACAAAAGAGTTAGTAAAAAAGGAATAGGATTTTTTGAAGCACTATATGGAAGATAAAGCCGAGTTCTATACTAAAATTAGAAAGAATAGGAAGGCCAATTTAGATAAATAAAATTACCCTTTTTTTCATATTTATATGAACTAAAGAATGGAAAGGGTGATACTTATTACTATTCTATTAGTATTTTTTATTGGATATGCTTTTTGTGCCTGGGGGGTCCCATTACTTGATAATGTATTCAATACTATCGCTGTATTTTTCCAATTGCTTTAGGGGAAAATGGCAGTAAAAATTACTGAGGATTCTGTAAAAGCATCCAAAATAAAAGAGGCACTAAAAGAGGACAAAGGAGAAACTACAAGAGTAATAGGTTTCTCTATGCCAAATCTTATTGAAGAAGAGGAAGAATATTATGAAGACGACGAATAAGTATTTTGATACAAGTAGTTTGTTGCTATTGGCTGATTCGCTATTTGAAGAATAGAATGATTTTGATATATTTATTACATCAATCACATTGAGTGAATTAGAATATATAAAAACATCTGCCAATAAAGACCAAAGCGTCAAATATGCCGCTCGTCAGTTACTTCATAAACTTGATGAACATCAAGATAAATGGATATGTTTGCCATATAATACTGATTGTATTAGTATTTTAGAAAAATATAAATATGATATAACGAATGACACTAAGATATTAGCAACAGCATACTTACATGCTAATAATAATTAGCACTGTACGCCAATATTTGTAACTAATGATATTGCCCTAAAAATGCTTGCTAAACCAGTATTTGGTATAGTAGAAAGTGTCCCAATAGAAGAAGATGACTATACTGGATATATAGAGTTATATTTGACAAATGATGAAATGGCAGATTTTTATTCTAATCAATTAGAGTATGGAAAACGTTTAAAAATCAATCAATATATCAATATATACAATAGCGACAAAGATTTAGTAGATACCCTTTTATGGACGGGAGACAGCTTTAGACAATTAAAATATAAAGGATTTTATTCTAAGTAGTTTGGTGAAATAAAACCATATAAAGGTGATATATACCAAGCTATGGCTTCTGATAGTCTGATGAATAATAAAATTACTATGATAAAAGGGCCTGCGGGCGCAGGTAAATCGCTTCTGTCTGTCGGGTATCTATTTTACTTGTTAGAAAAAGGAAAAATTGACAAAATCATTATATTTTGTAATACAGTAGCAACAAAAAATTCAGCTCGCCTTGGATTCTACCCAGGAACAAGGGATGAAAAACTTTTAGATTCACAAATTGGCAACTTTTTATCCAGTAAATTGGGTAGTTAGCTAGCCGTGGAACAACTTATTCAATCAGAAAAATTATTGTTATTACCTATGAGTGATATTAGAGGTTACGATACTTCTGGTATGAATGCGGGCATTTATATTACTGAAGCATAGAACCTTGATATTCAACTTCTCAAATTGGCCCTACAAAGAGCTGGGGAGGATTCTATATTTATTCTTGATGGCGATATAGATAGTTAGGTTGATTTAGTTGATTATGAAGGAATAAATAATGGTATGCGGCGAGCCTCAAAAGTATTTAGAGGTAGCGATATTTATGGTGAAGTTACCTTGAAAACAATTCATAGAAGTAAAATTGCGGAATTAGCACAGATGCTGTGAGAAATCACGGCATCTGTTTTTTTATAAAGAGGTGAAGGAAAATGAAAATTACAGAAAAACAAAATGCTACTATTGTAGAAGTGCCGATAAAAGAAATTGACAAATTAGATTTCGCTTCCTGTAATGAACCTTTACAAACATTAGAAAACTTCAAAAAGACGCATAATCCTTAGCCGGATATTTTGCTGAATGGCGGTTTTTTCAACATGACTACCAAAGGCGATCCTGTCAATGATTTTATTGATGATGGAGTACAAAAAGCCAATGATACTACTTGGAACTCATACGGCATTGGAATTACAAAAAATAATAAAATAGTTTTTGGTAGAGAATCGGATGGGAATTGGAAAGACTTTCTTACCGCGTGTCCGCCAATAGTGATAAATGGAAAATATGACACAATGGGTATAGGAAAAAACTCAACCGCAAGAAGAAGTATTATAGGATTTAATGAAACTTCCTTCTTTTTGATTACTATTGATTCGCCAGGAGCAACATTCTATTAGGCTGGCAAAATAGCTCTTGACGCAGGATGTAAATATGCTATGCTCCTTGATGGAGGCGGTAGTACTCGAATGATTTGCGGCGATAAGACATATGCCGCAGCAAAAATAAATCGTCCAGTAGACAATGTAGTAGCGGTCTATTTGAAAAAAGAAAAGACTATTTACAGAGTATAGCTTGGAGCGTTTTTATCTCAAAAAAATGCGAATACATTCTGCGAATAGATAAAAGGATTGGATAAACAGTATGCGTCAGCATACGTAAGAAAAGTTGGTCTATATTATAAAGTTCAAGTCGGTGCGTTTTCAATCAAAGAAAACGCAGAAAGAATGATGTAGGATTTGAAAAACAGAGGATATAATGCATTTATTACAACTAAATAAAGAGGTGAAGGAAAATGAATAGTAGTTTAGTTACTTATACAAAGCTATCTCCAAACCATTCTGGAGCACGCAATCATAAAGTAGATAGAATATCTCCTCATTGTGTAGTTGGACAATGCTCTATTGAGGCTCTTGGAACTTGGTTTGCCAAAGCTTCAACAAAAGCATCTTCTAATTATGGTATTGGGACAGACGGAAAGATAGGTATGTTTGTTGAAGAATAGAATAGAAGTTGGTGCAGCTCAAGTGCGTCTAATGATAATAGAGCAATTACTATTGAGTGTGCCAGTGATAATTATCATCCTTATAAAATGAATGATAATGTTATCAATTCTCTTATCAAGTTATGTATTGATATTTGTAAGAGATATAATAAAGATACTCTATTGTGGTTCAATGACAAGGATAAAAGTTTGAGTTATATTCCAAAAGATAATGAAATGGTAATTACCGTACATAGATGGTTTGCCAATAAAGCATGCCCCGGAGATTGGTTATATGAGAGATTAGGTAATATAGCTGATGCTGTGACTAAAGCTTTATAGCCAGAACCAGTACCAGAACCGGAGAAAAAGGAGGAAAATACTGTGACACAAGAACAATTCAATGAAATGATGGAGGTTTGGCTCCAGCAGCAAGCCGCTCGTGAACCTGCGGCTTGGTCTAAAGAAGCTCGTACCTGGGCTGAATCAAATGGCTATATCAAGGGTAATGAAAAAGGTCAAACAATGTATAAAAAACCTCTTACCAGAGAAGAGTTTGTATAGGTCTTGTATAGAATTGAAAAAAGTTAAAAAGAAAAAAGAGTTTAGTAAAGTGCTGCTAATACAGGAATCCGCACTTATATGGATTATGACTTTATGTTTCGTTGGATTAGCAGCACTTTGTATTATAAAAGATTATGTTGGCTCTCTGCCGTGGCTTACTGCAATGGTAAGTCTTCCCTGGACGGCGTATGGAGTAAGTCAATGCTTTTACTATAATAAATCTAAAGCAGAAAACACTAAAGATGGTATAAAATACGAAACGGTTATGGCTGATTTAGTTGAATCTTATAAAATATACGATGATTTTGAAAAAGAACTTACTAATAATCAAGGAGAAGAAGACTATTCTGTTGATTTAGATTATGGTATTTGATATAAGATGGCTTGTAGATTATTATCTACAAGCCATTTTTTTGTTTTTTATAAAAAAATATGTTATAATAAAAATAAAAGGAATGTTTTTATGAAATGGATTGATATTATATCTCAGGAAGCGGTTTTGAAAGCATAGTATCTTGCGGCCGCCGCTCAATAGGAACGCGAAGACGGAAAGATTATCTGCCCGCAACAGGATTAGGTGTTCAGAGCATTCGAACTAACTCCGCCAGATAAAGTAAAAGTTGTTATCGTAGGACAAGACCCCTATCATACTCCAGGACAAGCTAACGGATTAGCTTTTTCAATCGCAAACGGCAACCCTATTCAACCAAGTCTTCGTAATATTTTTAAAGAGCTTGTAAATGATATAGGCTGTCCGATGCCAACAACTACTGATTTAACTCCATGGGCTGAACAGGGTGTGCTTCTCCTTAATGCTGCATTAACAGTTGAGGCGCACAAGGCCAACAGCCATTCCGGTTGGGGATGGGATGTATTTACGGGCGAAATCTTTGCGGCAACTGCCAAACTAGAGCAGCCTGTCGTTTATCTCGCATGGGGTAATTTCGCCCACGATATAGTATATAAATGCTTTCCAAAAGCAACAACAAATTGGAAAAATATGATTACTGAACAACATAAAGCATGCCTCTTTTCTAGTCACCCAAGTCCGCTAAGTGCGACCAGGGGTAATAATCCTTTTATTGGTAGTCACTGTTTTTCTACCGCTAATAAATGGTTAAAACAAATGGGAACTACAGAGATAGATTGGTCTTTGAATTAAGAATCCTCTAGTCTAATTCTATTATAACAAATATTTAATTTTGTGTCAATCCTATAGGAGGTATTATGAAGATAGATAGTGCTTATTATACAAAACGTAAAGATATTATTATTATATAGTTTCCACTTGATAGATATACACCAGATGATATGAGTGCTATGATAGAAGAAATTAAAAAAGTTTTTCCAAATAATGATATTATGTGTATTCCAGAAGATGTCACCATATCTTTAATAAGAGAGGAAAATCCATTTTTATGATTATTTTTACTGATGGTAGTTCAAGAGGTAACCCGGGTCCAGGAGGATTTGGAGTAGTAGTATTAGATGATAATGAAAATATTATAACATTTCATCGTGAAGATTGTGAAAATACTACTAATAACAAAGAAGAATTGAAAGCAATTTTGTGGGCTGCGCTAAGGTACGGCACACCTGCGGCCGCAGATGAAAATCCTCCTACGGTTTATAGTGATAGTGCTTATGCTGTAAACACTCTAACCTCTTGGATGTTTAATTGGGAAAGAAATGGCTGGCGCAAATCTGATGGTCAAAAACCAGAAAATCTTGATTTGATAATTCCATATTTTACCTATTGGCAGAGAGGATATAGAATTGATTTGCAGAAAATCAGAGGACATGCCGGCAATAAATATAACGAATTGGCTGATTTGTTGGCTACCGGTAAATTGAAATAGATAAAAAAATATGATATAATATAAGTAGAAATAATAAGGAAAGGATAAATTGTATGGCTGTTGATAAAACACTATATAATGAAGAGAGTATTGAGAGTTTAAGTCCTCTTGAATTTACTCGTTTGCGTCCAGGCGTTTATGCGGGTGACACGACTTATTCTACTCAATTACTTGTTGAAATCTTCTCCAATGCCGTTGATGAATATCGACTTGGACACGGCAATAAGATTGAAGTTGAAATAAGGGATGCAAGAGTTAGAATAAGAGACTATGGCCAAGGTTTTATTCCAAATAGCTTCAGGGATGATGGTAAAACAATCCTTGAGGCCGCTTTTAGCGTTCTCAATACTTCTGGTAAATATCGTGAAGACGGTACTTACGAAGGAACCTCTCTTGGCTCTTTTGGTATTGGCTCTAAAATTACAACTTTTTTAAGTCATTGGCTTGACGCTTTTACGTTTAGAGATGGTTTAATGGAATGGATTCATTTTAATGAAGGTGTTTTTGAACGTCGTGAAATAGAAAAAACCTCTTCTTCTCCATCAGGAACAATCGTTGAATGGGAGCCCAGTGAAGAATTTTTTACACACCCAGAAGTAAATATTACAGAAGTAAAAAGCCTTTTTAAAACCGTTGTTTGTCTTTGTCCTGGTTTAACTATTGAATTAAATAACAATGGAGAAAAAACAACTTATTTCTCTAAAAATGGGATTGCAGATTTAGTTGATGAAGCAGTAAAAGGCAAAGAACTAATTGACCATCGTTTTGATTTAAAATTTGCAAATGGTAAGAATAAAATTGATATGGTTATGACCTATACATCAAATTATTCTATGACTATGGTGCCATATGTAAATACTGGTCTTACCTCAGTTGGACCACATATCACGCAGATTAAGGCACTTCTTACAAGAGAATTTAATAAGTTCTTCAAGGATAAGAAATGGCTTAAAGATGGTGAAGATAATCTCTCCGGTGAAGATATCCAAGAGGGACTGTATATAGTCTTTAATATTACAGCACCGAATGTCGCGTATGACGCACAGGTTAAAACTCGTATCACTAAGATTGAAATGAGTCCTTATACTGCGGCGATTGCTGAAGAGCTGCGTATTTGGTTTGCGACAAATGAGAAAGAAATCAAAGCAATTGCGGATAAGGCTAAGATGGCGAAAAAGGCTCGTGAAGCCGCCGCAAAAGCCAGAGATTCAGTTCGTGAAAAGCAGGCTAAAAAGGAGAAAGCTCTTAAGTTTGATTCTAAATTGGCTGACTGTTATAGTAAAGACCGTAAAAAGTGTGAACTTTACATTACAGAGGGTGACTCTGCTTCTGGTAATTTGAAGCAAGCAAGAGATAATGAGTTCCAGGCAGTTCTTCCTGTTCGTGGTAAGATTTTGAATACTCATAAGGCGAGTGTTGATAAAATCCAGAAGAATGCTGAAATTATGACAATGATGGATGCTTTTGGATTGGAAATCGACCCAAGAACAATGAAAGTCACCTATGATAAGAATAAAATTAGATATGGTAAGATTATTATTATGAGCGATGCTGATGTTGACGGAGCTCATATTAAGAATCTTTTCTATACATTTGTGTGGAATTTCTGTCCACAGTTAATTGAAGATGGTTTTGTGTATGCTGGTGTTCCACCGCTTTATAAAATCACTACAAGCAAGGGATATAAATATCTCAAAAATGACGATGATTTGAAAGCATATCAGAAAGCAAATACTGGTAAAGCATATAAAGTCAATCGTATGAAGGGTCTTGGTGAGATGGACGTTGAAGAAACAGAAGAAACTCTTACCGATCCAGAACAGAGAATTATTAAACAGGTTACAATCAGTGATGCTGACGCTGCTAAAAAGTTGTTTGATGATTTGATGGGAACTGCGGTTACTCCTCGAAAGGTTTATATTAAAGAACATAGTGAGGAGGCAACTTATAATGCAGAATAAAATTATCCCCTGGATTCATAAAGGTTCAGACCCTTTCTTTTGGCTACTATGGAATCAAGAAAATCCTACGAAATTGGAAAGAGACATTTTTCATTATCAAGGAAATTTTCAAATAAATAATAATAAACCCGCTTGTCCATATTGCAATAGCAAACGATGGAAACCAAAACTTAAAGGTGGTTTAGACGTAGGATTTGAATTAGTTTATTTTTGCGACTGTGGAAAAAGTAAATTAAGAATTTGGAGTAAGGAGGCAACTTATAATGCCGAATGAGATTCTAACTGACCTTGTTAACGAACTTGGTACTAATTTCATAGAGTATGCTGTTGCCGTCAATACTGACCGTAGCATTCCAGATGCAAAAACCGGTTTAAAGCCAGTAGCAAAGCGTATTCTTTATGATGCATATGATGAAGGTTTTAGTTCAAAGAAACCTCATGTTAAGTGTGCAAATATCGTCGGAACCACGATGGCCTATTGGCATCCGCATGGTGATAGTTCAATTTATGGTGCTTTGGTTCGTCTGTCTCAAGATTGGACATTGCGTTATCCTTTGATTGATTTCCATGGTGCTAATGGCAGCCGTGATGGTGATGACCCTGCGGCAAGCCGCTATACGGAGGCACGACTCGCGACCATCGCTGAAGATGGAATGTTGGTTGGAATGAAAAAAGGTGTTGTTGATACAGTACCCAACTATTCCGAAACAAAAGATGAGCCTGTAACTCTTCCATCTTACTTCCCAAACCTTCTTTGCAATCCAAATACTGGCATCGGTGTTGCGATGGCCTGTAACTGGGCTCCACATAATCTAAATGAAGTTGCACAAGCAATCTTCGATTATATGGATGGCAAAGAGCCAATGATTCCTGGCCCCGACTTCCCAACAGGTGGTTTGGTTACTAATAAAGACGATATTCCTGCAATTATGAGAACGGGCCATGGAAGTGTAAAACTTCGTGGCAAGTATAACGTTGAAGGTAACAATATTATTTTCTATGAAATCCCATATGGTGTTGTCACAGAGGCTCTTATGGAACAAATCGGTAAAGCTTGTGATGACGGCGATGTAGAAGGAATCAAGCATATTCGCAATGAAAGCAACCGTAAAAAAGGTTTTAGATTGGTTCTTGAATGCGAAAAAGATGCTAATTTGAATAAAACGATTATGCAATTGTTCAAAAATACAGATTTGCAGACTTCGTTTTCATATAATATGGTTGGTCTTGTGGGTAAAACTCCAACAGAGTTGAACCTAAAAGACTGCTGTAAAATCTACGCAGAGCATAATAGTGAGTGTATTCGTAGAGAAACTGAATATGACTTGAAGAAAACCGCAGCAAAACTTGAGGTTGATGAAGGTCTACTTAAGGCTCTTGAAGATATTGACAATATTATTGCTCTTATTAAGGCTTCAAAATCTGCGGCCGATGCTCGCGTGCAGCTTTGTGCCAAGTATAAGTTTACTGAGCCCCAGGCGCAAGCAATCACCGACATGAAACTCGGTAAATTGGCTAATCTTGAAAAGGTTGAGCTGAACGAAGAAATTGAAGGTCTTAAAGAGGAAATTAAACATTTTAATGCCGTTCTTGCTAATCCTCTTGAAGAACTTAAAGTTCGTTTAAGAGCAATTGTTAGCAAATATGGTGATGCTCGTAGAACGGAGTTGACTCAAATTGCCGAGCCGAAGGACAGCGAGGAAAAGAAAATCGCATCCATACCACCGGAGAAGATGGTGGTTGTTCTCACGGAGGCGGGAAATATTAAAAGAATTGCGGCGACTTCTTTCAGAGCTCAAAAGCGTGCAGGAAAAGGTGTCAAAACTCAAGACGAAATAACTTCTATGGTTTTAAGAACTAATACTGTAGATAGTCTAATGATTTTCACAGATCAAGGAAATATGTATCGTCTTGTTGTCGATGATATTCCAGAAGGCACTAATACTTCTAAGGGCATGCCGGTAAAAGCTCTGGTTTCTATGGAACCGAACGAAAAACCTACCGTAATTTATTCAATTTACAGAGATACTGACGCCAAGTATGTAGTATTTGCCACAAAACAAGGATACGTCAAAAGGACTTCTCTGGATGAATATATTGGAGTTAAGAAGAAAAATGGTATCAAAGCATTAAATCTTCACGATGGAGATAGCATTGCCGCAGTATTTCTTGCAAACGAAGAACAAATTCTTATTCTCTCTAAAGACGGATATGCCATTAGATGTAAAGGAACTGAGTTCCCCTCTTCTGGACGAGTTTCTATGGGATATAAGGGCATCAATCTTAAAGATGGTGATGAAGTTATCACAGCCCTCCCAATCCGCAATCCAGAAGACGATGTAGCAATTTTCTCTTCTACTGGTCTTGGTAGAAGAGTTGCTCTTAAGAGTTTCTCTCCACAGACAAGAAATGGACGTGGAACAATTTATGCAAAAGACGCAGATGCAGTTGCGGCTTGTCTGGTGACAGATGGAGATTTGATTTTAGTTTGCGGCGATAAAACTTCCTTGTGTGTCAAAGCAGAAGAAATTGCTGAGACTGAATCAAAAACTACTCAAGGTAATATTATTATAAAAGGAAATAACAAGATTACTGGAGTAAGTAAGGTTTGAATATTTAAAAAAAATATTTTATAATTAAAATGTAAGGTAAATGAATATGGAAGAAATGAAAGAATTGGTCGATAGACTGAATTATCTTACTAAAAAATACGATGAAGGACATCCAGAAGTTAGCGATGAAGAATGGGATGAACTTTATTTTAAACTCGTTCAGATGGAAGAAGATATGGGGATTCATCTTGATGAATCCCCTACACAGACGATTATTTATCAAGTAGTTAATGAACTAAGGAAAGTAGAACATAATCATAAGATGTTGTCTCTTGATAAAACTAAAGACATAGAAGAAGTAAAAAAGTTTCTAGGAAAAGACAATGATTATGTTGCTATGTGTAAAATGGATGGTTTGACTTGTTCATTGAGATATATTGGCGGTAAGTTGATTTCTGCAGAAACTCGTGGAAATGGTATTATTGGTGAAGATATTTTGCATAATGCTTTAGTTATTCCGTCCATTCCAAAAACAATTCCATATCCAGAAGAATTGATTGTTGATGGAGAAATTATTTGTACCTATGAAGATTTTAAGCCTTTCTCAGATACATATAAAAATCCTCGCAATTTTGCGGCTGGAAGTATAAGACTTCTTGATAGTAAAGAGTGTGCAAAACGCAACTTGACTTTTGTTGCATGGGATGTAATCAAAGGTTTTCCAAATGATAATAATGTTTATTCCCGATTGCTTTTACTTACTTTTGACGGATTTACTATTGTACCATTTGAAAAAGGATCTGTTGAGCACTGTATTGAATGGTTAACCGAAACAGCAAGATATATGAGTTATCCAATTGATGGTATAGTATTTAAATTTGATGAAGTAGATTTTGGAAAGCAGCAGGGTGAGACTGCACATCATTTCAAAAATGCTATTGCATATAAGTTTTATGATGAAACTTATCCAACTAAATTGCAAAATATTGAATGGTCTATGGGTAGAACAGGAGTATTAACTCCGGTTGCAATATTTGATCCAGTGGATATTGATGGTTCTACTGTAGAACGCGCAAGTTTGCATAATATAAGTATTTTAAGAGAAACACTTGGCGATATGCCATGGAGAGGTCAATCAATTGAGGTTTATAAAGCCAATATGATAATTCCACAAATCGCTAAAGCAGAAGTATCAAATGCAAAAGATTGGACATGGGACAAAGGTTATATTCTCAAGCGCCCGGAAAAGTGTCCTGTTTGTGGTGGCGATTTAGTTGTTACTATATCCGATAACGATATTCTTAATCTTACTTGTATAAATCCAGATTGCGACGGAAAATTAATCAATAAATTAGACCATTTTTGCGGCAAGAAGGGTCTTGATATTAAAGGTCTTTCTAAAGCAACTTTGGAAAAGTTAATTGATTGGGGCTGGGTTAATAACTGCGTTGATATTTTTTCATTGAAAAACCATACTAAAGAGTGGGTTGTAAAACCTGGCTTTGGTGCTAAGTCTGTTGAAAAAATTCTTGATTCCATTGAAGAGAGTAAAAATTGTTCTACTGAAGCCTTTATTGCTTCTCTTGGTATTCCTCTCATTGGTAGAACAATTGCTGCTGATTTAGCCAAAAGATTTGAAACTTATGAGGCTTTATCAAAAGCGATTGATGAAGGATATGATTTTACTAAACTGCCAGGCTTCGCTTGGGCTAAATCTCAAGCACTAACTAACTTTGACTATACAGAAGCCGATAAATTAT
>JAEEGL012253563.1_pt1 | contig 25877 bp, 19 predicted proteins | sample 9134231 | NCBI WGS metagenome assembly JAEEGL01 (sample SAMN16246548, study PRJNA631951) | gut metagenome | biome: gut microbiome; feature: rumen; material: fiber-attached | host: Bos | place: Iran: Karaj | collected 2018-10 | reverse complement strand
TCATTCCTGTGATTTACTCTCTTCTAATGAAAGAAAAGAAGCATGAAAAAAGCAGAATTGAAGTTTTTTTGTCGGAGGAATAAGATGTACCGCGCTGAAATAATTGCAAATCAATCAGTACAGGATGAGATAATCCAGCTCCTTGAGGAACATATCGAAGACATTCTCTACACGATAATTCCTCTGGTTAACGGCCGGGGTAAAAATTCCTACAAGATGGGAAACTCAAGCTGGCCTGAGACGAATTTCATGCTCATAAGTTATGTAAGGGATGAGGAAGTCAAAACTGTAAAGGCAATCATCAATGCAGTAAAAAAGAAATTCGTTGGCGAGGGAATAAAACTTTTTTTCGTAAAGGCGGAAGATTAAATTGTCCAGACGAAAGAAAACTGAGCCGAAGCAAAAATTTTACTTTTTGATGAACAAGGCTTTAGGCGACGTCTGTTCCGCCGTGAGTGACAGACGCAAAACCGTGTACGAACGCTTGAGCGAAGAAATAAAGGCTGCTTTAGGCGATGAAAAACTTCACACGGTCGGAAGACTTGACGCAGAGACAGTGGGACTTCTTCTCCTTACAAATGACGGAAAACTTTCTAATTTTTTGACGCGTCCTGAAAATAAAGTCGAAAAGACTTATCTTGTCCGCCTTGAAAAAGGCGTATCTTTTGACGAGATGGAGGAGTATGGAAAGCTTGCATTAAAAGGAGTTCTTCTTCCCCCGGAAAAAAAATGCGGGGAGCAGCAGGGCGGAAAAGCCGTAATCAAATGGAAAACCGAGTCAAAAAATGACGGTGACTTTTGCGATGAATGTGAAATTACTGTTACTGAAGGAAAATTTCATGAAGTGAGGCGGATTTTCCGTGCTCTTGGAAATGAGGTCATCTCCTTAAAAAGAATAAGATTTGCAGAAATCACTCTGGATGAAAATCTTTCTGAAGGAGAGGTGCGACCCCTTTCTCAAAACGAGCTTGACTCCCTCGAGGAAACAATCAGCAGATAAAATATTCTGTTGCAAAGACAACGGCGCAGCATGCAAGCGCAACTGGGAAAAGACCTGTGTTGAACCAGGCAAGCAGAATCCCAACTCCAAGCGCTATTGCTCCAGCGAGCGGCGTTTGTGTTGATTCAATGATTGCCGGGAACGTCATTACTGCAAGCGTCACATACGGAACATAGTACAAAAACGAGCGGATGAATGTGTTTTTGATTGGCTTTCGGATAAAAGTAAGCGGAAGAATGCGAATCAGGTAAGATACAAGCCAGGCTGTAAAAATATAGATATATGGATTTTTTGACATGATTTTCAGTCCTTTTTTTAGTGATGAAAGCTCAGTTATCTTCGGTTTGTACAGGTTTTAAAAGCGCGCATACCGAAGCGATTATTACGGTGAGGATTATCGTCCTTGTTCCGGATGAAAGCGTCTTGATGAGGGGTACGACAGAAAAAACGTAGCTCATTAAAAAACTGCACAGTACGGCAATTCTTATGACTTTGTCTTTTTTTGACGGAGGAATCACAATCGCAATGAACATTCCGTAAAGGGCGACAGAAAGAGCGCTTACAATTCGCGGTGGAAGAGAATTTCCTGCTATGACACCAAGGTATGTTCCAAGCGACCACAAAAATACTGCTATTGTCAGGGCGCCATAACTGAATGATGGCTTTATCTTTCCAGGCTGAGAGACATTCAATCCGAATAACTCATCCGTAATTGCGAACCCGATTGTAAATCGGTGAAAAAAAGGTGTTTCTTCGCCGAACTTCTGGCTTAAGGCGCAGCTCATCAAAAGGTATCGGGCATTTACGACAAAAGTAATCAGGGCAACTTCGATGTAAGAGACTGAAGCCTGAATCGAAGTAAAAAGCGCGTATTCTCCGGCTGAAGCGAGGTTAAAAAAACTTGCGATAAGTCCCTGAACGGCAGAAAGCCCTGCCTGTTTTGCTACGATTCCGAGGGAGAAAGAGACAGCAAAATATCCCAGTCCGATTGGAAGACCTGCGAAAAAGCCGTTAAAAAAAGTCCTCATGGTGTTAGATTTCATAGTGCGCTCAATATATCAGAATATTGCAAAAAAGTGGAGATAGTCCGCATTTATTCATCAAGGGCAAGGTCTGCAAGGTTTTGAGCATATTCAGAGTCTCCATCAGAAGTTTCGCCAAGAGAGTTTTCAAAGTCCTTGAGAGCCAGAGTGGAATTAAACATAAATTCCTTTGATTTTTTTGTCTCATCTCTTTTTTCAAGGGCGAGTTTTGCTGCAAGAAGAATCTCTCCTGCTTCTTTTGACCTTACGCTGAGAACTTGCGCGATTTTTGACTCAGAAGATGCGGCAAGGTTTTCGAGAGTCATGAAAGTTTTTATGAGCACGAGCTCTCTTTTTTCTCCGACATGAGGCAGTTCCCGGAAAACGGAAACTGTGTTTTCTTTTGTCCTGAGATTCTGGTTCCTGCTGGTTGCAAAGCGGTGGGTTTCGTCACGGACACGCTGGAGGAGTCTGAGAGCATCACTTCGTTTTGGAAGGCAAATCGGCTTTGATGAATGAGGCCGCCATATTTCTTCGTCACGCTTTGCCAGGCCTGCAATTGGAATATCCAGATTCAGTGCCTTTAAGATTCCGTCCACAGCATTTACCTGTCCGATGCCTCCGTCTATTAAGATGAGGTCAGGAAGCTCCTTTCCTTCATTTGACAGCCTCGAATAGCGTCTTGTGGCCGCTTCCCTCATGGATGCAAAATCATCTATTACGCCGTTTGTTGTCTTGAGCCTGAAATATCTGTAATTCTGCTTGTCAGGATTTCCATCCCAAAACGAAATGAGTGATGCAACCGGGAATTTTCCCCCGATGTGCGCAATATCAAATCCTTCGATTCTGTGCGGAATCCTGTCGAGATTTAGAAGGTCTTTCAGTTCCTGCAATGCAGGCATGTCTCCACGTTCGCGAAGTCGTCGGATGATATCTTCCTTTGCGTTGTGGGCGGCCATATCAAGGGCAGCGATATCTTTTCTGCTGCTGGATTCGTTAACGGAAACAATTGTGCATTTGACGGCAAACTGCTCGGAAATCCATTTGTTTATGAAAGAAGAATTGTCTTTTTCTGAAATATATATCTGAGGCGGAACCTGATCTTTCTCGCTGTAATATGCCGCCGCAAATTCCTCAAAAAGCTCCTCATCTTCTGCAAGACTCTCAACGCGGTAATTGTCGCGACCGAGAAGTTTTCCATCACGGATTTTAAGCACGGTAAAACTTACGAGTTCTCCTTCGCGGTGATGGGCGATGTAGTCCCTGTCTTCAGAATCGAAACCTTCGACTATGTTCTGATTCTGCATTACGGTGAGTGCGCGAAGTCCGTCACGAAGCCGCGCCGCTTTCTCAAAATTCAAGTTTGCCGCCGCAGCCTTCATTTCGGCCGTGATTTTGCTTACTGTTTCATCGTCTTTTCCCTTAAGAAGGGACTTGATTTCTCCGATGAATTCATTGTAGTCCTTTTCGCTGATTTTTCCGCAGCAGGGAGCCTTGCATCTTCTGATGTGGTAATACATGCACGGAGACTCGCGCTTTTTAAAAGTACGGCAGTGTCTTACTGGATAAATCTTGTAGAGAGTGTCGATGAAAGTGTCGAGTGCGCCTGCGTCAGGAAAGGGGCCGAAATAAGTCGAACCGTCATGACGGACTTGCCTTGTCTTGTAAAATCTCGGAAAAGTCTCGCTGGTGATTTTGAGCACCGGATAAGATTTTCCATCCTTGAGCTGAATATTGTAGCGCGGCGAGTATTTTTTGATGAGGTTGTTTTCGAGAAGAAAAGCTTCGTATTCGTTGCTTGTTGTGATGTATTCGATTGATGCAGCATTTGTGACCAGCATCTCAGTCTTGATGTTGCGACCGCCGGAAAAGTAGCTTGAGAGCCTGTTCTTTAAGCTTTTCGCCTTTCCGACATAGATGACGGTGCCTTGAGAGTTCCGCCAGAGATATACGCCGCTTGAGGAGGGGGCCTTTAGAGCAGTTTGATGAAGAAATTCATAAGCTGGATTATTGGTTGTATTCATAATGAAAAATAATGACGTTAGTTTAGCACATTTTTCTCTTTTAGACAGCAAGCGATTCGCACGCGTTTTTTTAACGCTTTCTCTTTTCCTGTCTGCCGGATTTTCAATTTTCGCTTCCCAAAAGGTTTTGACTTTTGGCGGAGAAGGCGGCTGGAAAAATATTTCCGAGATGAAAGGCGTCACTCTTGGATCCGGAAAGTTTGGGTATGATGCCGTGCAGCTCGTTACTGCAGTTACAGACATGGACGACACGACTGATTTTCTCCTCACTTTTGATAATGATGATGTTCGGGATTCTACAGGTCATTACGAAATCAAGAAGAACTATCTTGTTTATTCAGACGAAGCCGTAAAAGGAAAAGGATGCGCCTTAAGCCGTGGCTTGGGCAATGGAATCGTCTTGAGCGGCGGAAGAAATTCATTTTTCGGACAGATCGGCCTTAAAGGTTCGTTCACCATTGAATTCTGGATTTGTCCCGCTCTGGCAGAAAGCGGCGAGACTGTTTTTTCGTGGCGTTCTTCTCGAAATGTCGGAAGATACGCTGACTATCAGGTTATTTCCGCTGTTTTTGCCGGCAATCACCTCGTCTGGAATTTCAACAATATTTTCTACGGCTACAAAGATGAGGAAATTGTATTGAGCGGTTACAGCACGATCGTTCCAAAAAAATGGAGCCGCCACACAGTTTCCTTTGATGAGGAGACCGGCATTCTTGAGTACATGGTTGACGGAAGAACTGAATCGATTCTCTATGTGACTGAAAACGGTCATGAAAATTCTTCCATATGCCATCCTGTTCTTGGCGCGACTGCTGACGTTGAGATTTGCCCTGAATATGTCGGAAAAATTGACAATGTTTGCCTCTCACGTTCTGCGCTGGACAAGAATAAAAATGACATATTCGCCACTGGAAACGAAAAATTCAAGATTGACGGCGGAAAAATCACCACTGAGCCGATTTTAGTTTCATACTCAGCGGTAATGGAAAAAGTTGATGCCCTTATGAGCGTTCCTTCCCAGACAGAAGTCCGCCTCTACGCGCGTTCCGGTGACAACTGTTACGGGTGGTCAGATTCATATCCGCAGTGGAAAGAAATCGTTCCAGGAGAAAAAATTTCTGGCGTTTCAGGACTTTACTTTCAGCTTGCCGCAGAACTTCTACCTGATGGAGGCGGCTCTAAAACACCGAGCATAACTGAGCTCAACATAACATATTCCGAGCACGAAGAGCCTCTTCCTCCTTTTGTCGTTCAGGCAATTCCTGGAGATGGATGCGTGACTGTAACATGGAACTATTCTGTTGATGACAGCGCCGGCGGCTACTATGTTTATTACGGAAACCGCTCCGGAGAGTATCTTGGAAGAATTGCCCTTGAGGGTGCTTCCCCTGTAAAGGCCGGCAACACGACTTCGATGACACTCACAGGCTTGCAGAACGGAACAATCTATTACTTTGCGGTTTCCGCCTACTCAAAAATTGACGGCAAGATAAACGGAAACCTTTCCAAGGAAGTTTATGCAAGACCATCAGCGCGGCTTGGAATGAGATAAAGACATCGTAAAAAAATTAGATTTTTCATCAAAGCGGATATATAGTTTATAAGGTGTTGATTAACACAGGAGTTGAGAATCATGTCTGATACAGATGTTTTGTTAAGTCGAGCTAAATCTGCTCTTCTCGCACGGGATTATTCTTTGGCTGCAAGACTTTATAAGACTTTAATCGCAGAAAATCCTGATGAAGTCGAATATAAGATTCAGCTTGGAAATCTCTACATGCGAAGCGGAAAAGATGATCAGGCACTCGATGTTTACAGACAGGTTCGAAAATCAGCTCCATCCAACATTGAAGTATTGATGGCAATGAGCGGAATATACCGCCGCCAGAAAAAATATGATGAGTCAATCGCTGTCCTTGAGCAGGCTCTTGTAATCGGCGCGGACAGCCCAAGAAAAAATGCTGAAATCTCATACAACCTCGGCTTTACTTACAGACTCATGGGCTTGTATGACGAGGCTATTCATGCGTTTGAGTCTGTCATCGAAGAAAATCCAAAGGATGTACTTGCCTACAATCACCTCGGTGCGATTTATGCACTGCGCTCAATGCACAAAAAAGCCATTGAATCCTATCAAAACGGACTTAAGTTTGATCCGAACCATCCTGTCCTTCAGTTTAACATCGCGCGAAGCTATGCGGAAATCGGCGACATAAAAAAAGCCCTCTATTACTACGAAGGAGCGCTCAAGGCAAAACCAGGCTGGCAGGATGCAATCGAAGAGTATGCAAATCTTCTCATAAAGGCAAACCGCGTAAAAGAAGCTGATGAAGTTGTTTCTCAGGCCTTGAAATTCAATCCTGGAGATTCAAAAATCCGCACTGCAATGGGAAACGTGCGGAACAGGCAGTATTATTTTGAATCCGCGGAAGACGAGTACAAAAAGGCATTGAACGGCAACGGAGAATATAAGCCTGCACTTACCGGGCTTGCACACTCTCTAAAAGGACTTCGCAAGTTTGATGAGGCAGTAAAAACGATTTTAAAGGCATCAGAGCTTAATCCTGATGATGATGATGTCTTAAAGCAGTCTGCGGATATCCTTCTCTCGGCAAACCAGCTTTCCAAGGCATACGAAAAAATCTCAAAGCTGTGGAATAAAAACAAAAACGATCCGAAAACTGTCAGTCTGCTCGGTCAGTACTATATCTGCCGCGGAGAGAATGACAAGCTTGCCTCATGCATAAAAAAAATCCAGTCAATCGCACCTGAATACAGCGACGTTTACAGGGACTGGGGGCACCGCTTCATGCAAAAAGGTGACGAAAAAAATGCAGAACAATATCTCCAGACTGCGGTAAATTCAAATCAGCAGGATGCGGAGGCAATGCTTTATCTTGGCGAGCTGATGGAAAAACAGGAGCGCATTGACGAAGCCTATGAAATGTACAAATCCGCAACTCAAAAAGACCGCTTTAATTCCCTCCTAAAAAAAGCAGAGGATCGTCTTTTAAAAAGCGGAAGGCTTTCTTCCATGCAGTCTGCTCCGGATCTTCCAGACAGCCTTTCGCCTGACGCAGGCTGTGAAGATGCAGAATCACCAAAAGAAGATGATATTTTTTCAGAACTTGAAGACGGACGCGAAGTTTTGACGGAGACAGCTCTTCCTCAAGCTCAGGATGATTTACAAAAAGTGTCGGAAGCAGATTCTCAAGCTGATGCGCCAATTGACGCCGACACAGATGAAACTGTTTCGGATGAGGCAACTGAAAAAAATGCAGAAACCGATGAAGATGAATTTGACTTTGAGCAGTTCGGAATGGAAAATTTAATCGAGGGCGAAGATGAAAATCCAATTTCTGTAGATGACATCATGCAGATGGACGAGACAAATTCTCTCGATGGAAATCCTGCCGACTTTGAGGAGCTTATAGATGACGGTGCTCCTGTGGATGCGGATGATGATTTCATGCCGCTTGGAGACGGTGATGAAGCTTCTGTAATTCCTGATTTTGGCGGAAATGAAAGCCATTCTCCTCAAAAAAGTAACGAAGGTTTTTTCTCGGAGCCATTTGAGGATGAGAACATTGATGATGAAGATGATTTCTTCTCTCCAAAATCCGCTCCTCAGACTTTTGCAGATGACGGAAAGTCTTCAAAAGATGATTTTGCGGAGCCGTTTGAAAGTCAAAATGCTGAACGCCCAAAAGAGGATGATTTTTTGCCGTACACTCAGGAAGAAGAACCTTTCGGAGAAATGGAGCCAAGACAAAAGAAGCAGCCTCCTGTATATGACGAAGATGAGCCTGTCTATCTTGATAAAAAGAATGAACCTGGTGTTTCTGATGAGGCAATCGAAAAACTCAGTTCTCAAATTCAGCAGATTACGAGCCTGGCGGACAGGGCAAATGCTGTTGCGGAAAAGGCATTGGACGCAGTTCAAAAGGCAGCAGAAAAAAATGATATCGACATCGATAAAATTGCAGAAAATGTAAAGAACCGTCTTGAGGAACAGAAGAGCGACTTGTTTAAGACTGACGAGAGAAAGAAAGATGCTTTCGAGGAAGATGATGTTCCTGCTGAAAAGTCTGAAACCGAAGAAAAAGAAGAAAATGTGCCTGTTTCAGAGGACTCTGTTTTTGAAGAAGAAATTCCTCAGGAAGACATTTTTGCTGCAGAGAATGAGATGGAAGATGAGAAAATCACTTCTGAAGAAGAAAATTCTTTGCCTGAAGATGAAATCAGTTCTAAAGATGAAAATCCGCTGTCAGAAAATGAAATTTCAATCGAAGAAGAAATTCCTCTGCCAGAAAAAGAAATCTCTGCTGAGGATAAAAACCTTATCGAGCACGCGATAGAAATGCTTCCGACAATCGTTGCCGCAATCGAAAACAAGAACATGCTCAAAAAATTCCTTCCTTCGCTTGAGCTGTTCAAGAAACTCAGGGAACTTTTGACTTACCTTCCTGAAGAAAAAAGACGCCAGTTCTTTACGAGCCGCAACCGCCTCATGCTTGATTACATAATTGCACGACTTTCAGGAACTCCGGGGCTTTATGCAACTGCGCGGGCACTTCAAAAAAGCGGTCTTGTAAAGGTTCCTGAGGGAATAAAAGCGTCCGAAAACGAAGGTCTGGCTCTTTCCACAGAAGTCTTTGAAAATTTAATTGAATTGAGCGAGAGCCTTGAAGATGAAACTCTGCGCGAGGCTCTAAAAAACGAAGCAATAGAAATGATCAACAAATTTTAATAAAAAAGGATGCGCTTTGTATTAAAAAAGCGCATCCTTTTTTTCTTATATCCTGATGATTTTACTGTTGGAAAGAACTTCGTTTCCGTCATTAGTAATCAAAACATCATTTTCGAGGCGAACGCCTCCGAGCTCAGGATCGTAAAGTCCCGGTTCAAGAGTCACAATCATTCCACTCTTAAACGTGAGCTTTTCATCCTGTTTTGCACTGACGCGCGGAAATTCGTGTATCTCAAGACCGATTCCGTGTCCGAGCGTGTGAGGCATCGTTCTCTTGGCCTTTGCAAAGATTAAGTCAGTTGTTTCCGCTGCTTTTTTTATCTGAACGCCACTCTTGTACATGGTTAGTGATTCCTGCGCAGCCTTTTCAACAAGAGCAAGCAACTCTTCCTGTTTTTCTGTCAGCGGGCCTTTTGCCACTGTCAAAGTCGTGTCGCTTGTGTAGCCTTCGTAAACGACTCCAAAATCAAGAATTGAAAGACCTTGTGCCGGCCACGGTGCGTTTGTGTAGCCTGGAAAAGCGTGGATTGCAAAGCTTCGGGACGGGCCTGCTGCAAGCGTGTCAAATCCAGTCCTCTCGCATCCGCATTTCCTCAATTCGGACTCAATGAGAAGTGCAACATCACTTTCTTTTTGAATCCAGTTTTCACGAATTCCGCGCTCAATTTCGCTTATGATCCAGTCTCCGACACGGCAGGCTTCTTTCGTGCATTCAATCTCGTATTCATCCTTTGTGGAGCGCATTTCCACGACAAAATCATGTGTTGAGTGCTCGCGGCAAAGCACATCCCAGTTTTCGAGTGCATCCACGTACTGCAGAAAAAGCGGATATGGAGTTGAAGGCGGAATATCAACCTTTGTCTTTTCTTTTAGCTTGAAAGTCTTGAGGATTTCTTTTGCGGCGCGGACATTTCGCCTTTCATACTTGTTGTACGAAAGTATTTTTACGTCAACAGCCCTTTCCTTTGCAAGATTTTCGTCCCACGGAACGAGCGCGCATTTGCCGTCAGCCGTAGCGATAAAAAGAGCGTCTGAAGGGTGTCCCGTAAAATATCTGACTGCTGGATTTCGCCTTTCCTCACAGTCTTCAAAAACGGCAGCTCCGATGTTGTTTTCATTCATGTAATCAAAAAGTTTTTGCCTTCTTGAGTTGTAAATCGCTTTGATTTCGTCTTTCGTGTATTTTTTCATGACTCACATTATCTCCTGTAAATTTTTTTAATTGTCAGCGTCTGCGTATTTTTTTGATGATTATCTTTATGATTTCGTCTTTTGTCAAAGCCAGCAAAACTATTCCACAAAAGCCGTACAAAATTGAGCACAGCAAAAGAGGAATTCCATATCCAATCAGCCGTCCGTGGGAAGCAAAATATGGAAGAAGAGCCTGTCTGGCAAAGTAAGTCGGAATTCCTGCAACAAGAGAAAGAAGAGTAAGTTTTGCCGCATAAAGAATCGTTCCGAACGTTACGATCTTTACGTTTAAGTTTTTGTTTTTTTTCATGAATACGAAAAGAAAAACCGAGTTTGCAAGGCTTGCAACGGAAAGAGCAAGGGCTATTCCTCCGCCTTTCATGGGCTTTATGAGGCAGAGTGCGAGGGCGATGTTTACGGCAAATCCTAAAATTCCTGCCAGAGCCGGAGATTTTGTGTTTCCCTGAGCATAAAAGGCCGGCGAGACTACCCTGTTAAGCGCGATAAAAAAGAGGCCTGCGATGTGCCATCTGAACGCGGAAAGAGTCAGGGCAACAGACTCATCTGTAAAACGGTTTGATTTATACACGAGGGAAATTATTTCTTTTCCGCAAATGAGCGACAGAAAAGTAATTGGAATTGAAATCAACGCCATGATTTTTGCAGCCTGCGAGAGCATCTCATTAAAATCCGACCACAATTCTTTTTTTGCAAGTCCGCTCAAGTCTGGAAGAATTACAGTACCAATCGAAACTGCAAAAATTCCAAGAATCAGTTCCTGGAGCCTTAGCGAGTATTGAAGAGAAGATACGATTCCTGTCCCGGCTTTTCCAGCTAAGGCTGTGGAAACAACATCATTCAGCTGGTAGCACGCCATTCCGATTATTGTCGGCACAATCAGGGCGACTACTTTTTTTGTTCCTGGGTTTGAGAAAGCTTTCTTTAGGCTTGTAAAGTGAAATCGCCAGCCAGTTTTAAGTACGAAAGGCAGCTGAAAAAGTGCCTGAACGCATCCGCCGCTTATTACGCCAATCGACATCGCGCGCGCTGCCATTCCAGCCTTTAACTCTGAGTCTTCAATTGAGTTTGTGAAGAGCGGCGTCAGTACGTAAGTTGCCGTTATTACTATTGCGTTGAACAAAACCGGAGTGAATCCGCTTGGTGAAAAAATCTTTACTCCGTTGAGAATTCCCTGAAAAAATGCAGCGATTGAAATGACAATCAGGTAGGGAAACATTATCCTTGTCAGAAGTGAAGTCTCACAAATCAACACCGAATCAGAAGAATCAAGAAAAAGGCGCACGATAAGGGGAGTTATGAGCATTCCTGCAAGTACAACGCAAGTCGTTAAAAAAGACAGGAGCGTTAAGGTTGCGCTTAAAAACTCACGCGTAGATTTTTTTCCGTCGTCGGAGTCTGACTCCTCAAGATAACCTTTAAAAGTCGGAATAAATGCTACGGAAATTGAGTTTTCTGCGAAAAGACGGCGCAAAAGGTTTGGAATCATGAATGCTATTCCAAATGCATCGGCATATTTTGAAGTTCCAAGGAAAGCAGCCTTTGTCATTTCCCGCACAAGTCCCAAAACCCTTGAGCAGAGCGTAAAAAATGAAAGTGACAGACCTGCTGATAAAAGTGATTTTTGTTTTTTCGACATGGTAAAAGAATAGCGAATTTAACATGAATAGGCAAATTGCCATTTTTGCATTATAATTCCAAATTATGACAGAAAATACAATTCCAACACGCGAAAGTGTTCCTGCAAAAGACAAATGGAACCTTTCTTCCTTATATAAATCAGATGATGAGTGGGAAAAAGCCTTGGCTCAAATCCCGGAACTTACAAAAAATGTCGTTCAGTACAAGGGCAAAATGGGGCAGTCAAGCACCATGCTTTTGGAGACTCTTAAGGCTTTGGAAAAAGTCGAGCTTGTGCTTGAGACAGTCTATCATTACGCGTCATTGCAGCATGAGTCTGACGAGGACAATCCTCACTTTACGGACATGGACGGCCGGGCATCCCTTGCATACACTCAGATGAGTGCGGAACTCAGTTTTATTGATCCTGAAATCCAGTCGATTGATGAGGATGTCCTGCGCTCATGGATAGAGCTTCCTGAGTTTAAAGATTACAAAATCTACATCGAAAAACTCCTTCATTTTAAAAAATACATCCTGAGCGAAAAAGAAGAAAAGATTCTTTCCCTTCAGGGACAGTGCTCAGAAACTCCGTATAATACTTTCAGCGTACTCGAAAATGTTGACCTCAACGGCGAGCTTGGCTTTGTAAAGACGGAAGATGGAGACGTTCCGCTTACTGCAAGCACATTCACAATGTTGCTGCACAACAAAGACCGCAGCGTTCGAAAAAACGCATACAATCAGTACTACACAAAATTCCTTCACTATCAGAACACAATCGCAAACCTCTATGCTGGTTCTGTAAATCAGGATGTTTTCCTCGCACGCGCAAGAGGTTATGATTCTTCACTGCACGCAGCCCTTTATGGCAACAAGGTTCCTCTGAGCGTATATCACAATTTGATTGATGTAGTTCACAAGAATCTTCCAGCCCTTCACAAGTACTATTCAATCAGAAAAAAAATAATGAAGCTTGATGAGCTGCACCATTACGACGTTTATGTTCCTCTCGTAAAGGATGTAAAAGTCAATATTTCTTACGAGGAAGCTGTAGAAATCTGCCGAAACGCGCTTAGTCCACTCGGAAAAGAATACACGGACACCCTCTGCTCAGGACTCTTAAACGGCTGGGCAGACCGCTACGAAAATAAAGGCAAGCGCAGCGGGGCTTTTTCAAGCGGATGCTTTATCGGAGACCCTTTTATCCTCCTCAATTACAAGAGCGATCTTCTCCGTGATGTTTACACGATGGCTCATGAGGGCGGACACTCAATGCACAGCTGGTATTCTGTTCATAACAATCCTTTCATGTGCTACGAATATACTATTTTTGAGGCTGAGGTCGCATCCACCTTTAACGAGGAGCTTGTCTTCCAGTATCTGTTAAAAAATGCAAAGGACGACCAGATGAAGTCTTATCTTCTGGCATCCCGTGCGGATGATATCCTTGCGACACTCTACAGGCAGACAATGTTTGCGGAATTTGAGCTTAAGACTCATGAGCTTGTAGAAAATGGAACGCCACTTACAGCATCCTTGTTGAGAAAAACTTACAGGGAACTTCTTGAGCTTTATTTCGGGCCTGAGATGCATTTTGAGGAATTGAGCGACCTTGAGGCATTCAGAATACCTCATTTCTATTCCGCATTCTATGTTTACAAATACGCCACGGGAATTTCTGCTGCGATTGCACTTGCAAACAAAGTCCTGAACGGCGGCGAAAAGGAGCGTGAAGATTACTTTAAGTTCCTCAAATCCGGAGGAAGCAGATATCCTATCGAGAGCCTTAAAATTGCAGGCGTTGACATGTCAAAAACAGAAAGCGTTCAGAGTGCTTTGGATAACTTCGCCAAATTATTGGATCAGCTTGATTCACTCATAAAGGTTTGACGAAAAAATGCCGAAATATATAGTAGGTTTTATTTAAATCTGAGGTATCGATGACTAAATCAGAATTTTATTCTTTTTTTCAAAAAATTCCCAAGACTGAGCTTCACATCCACATCGAAGCCGTAATGAGCCGGGAAACTATAAAAAAACTCTACTTAAAGAAAAACGGTAAGAAATTTTCAAATGCGGAACTTGAAAAACTCTTCGATTATTCTGATTTAAACGGATTTATCGCTGCGTTTCTCGCAGTTCAGGACATGTTCACGTCCGTTGATGATTTTGACCTCATTTTTGAAGATTTGAAAAACTATCTTGTCCGAAACGGAATCGTTCACTGCGAGGCTTTCTTTGCTCCGTCTGCATTTATAAAAAAAGGTTTCTCTTATGCTGAGATGACTAAAAATTTTGAGAAAAACCTTAAAAAAATCAAGAATGAGACTGGAATCACCGTCTGGCTTCTTGGAGATGTTTCGAGAACATTTGGACTTGAGAATGCAGAGAATAATTTCAAGATGTTCGTTGAAAATCCTTTTGACGGCTTTATCGGAATAGGGCTTGGAGGTGCTGAAAGCAAGGGGCCTTCAAGAGATTTCGGACCTGTCTTCGAAAAGGCTCATTCAAAAAATCTTCATGCGGTTGCTCATGCCGGCGAGGACGAAGGGCCTGAATCAATTTGGGATGCAATCAACATCTGCCATGCAGAGCGAATCGGACACGGAATAACAGCTTCTCAGGATGAAAAACTGATGTCATATCTTAAGGAGCATAACATTCCTCTCGAAGTATGTCCGACAAGCAACGTGTTTACGAAAAAGTATGTAAAGGCAATGAAAGATCATCCTGTACGCACTTTCTTCAACAAAAAACTTCCCGTAACGATTGCAACAGACGATCCGATTTTTTTTGGAGTGGAATTGCTTGATGAGTACTGGAATCTTCACAAGGAACTCAAATTCACAAACGAAGACATAAAAGAAATCATCATAAATGGTTTTAAGGCATCATTCCTAAAGGAAAACGAAAAAGAGAGTTTTATTGAACTTGTAGAAAAAGCTTGGAAGGCATAATTTTGGTCACGATTGCTGATTTTATAAAAATCCCTAAAACAGACTCTTACAATCACCTTCAGTTTGGAATGCGCTATTCATCTTACGTGCAGTGGGCAGGTTTTTTAGTTCCGGATTTTCCAGAGAACGGAATTTGTCTCGATGATGACATGCGCGAAGAAATTCAAAATTACACTTCCACAAAAATGACTTCCGCTGATGACGTTCAAAAACTGATTTCGATTTCCATTTCGGAGGCCATATCTGACAGCGTTAAAACCGTTGACGCGCTCATCAATTTCAGCCTCGTTGAAAATTGTGGCGGAACTGAAAAATTTCTTGAGACAATTAAAAAGACAATCGAAAAATACTCAGAAAAAGTTGAGATTCATCCAATCTTGAGTTTTGACACCTCCGATTTTTGCATCGAAGGCCTTAGCGAAGAAAAAGAAAACGAAATCTTAAAATGCGCTTCTTCTCTCGTAAAGTCAAAATTCTTTGCCGCTTTTGATTTTTGCGGCGACTTCACTCAGGAAAATCTTGAAAAAATAAGGCCTCTTGTAAAGGCCGTTCGCTCAGAAAAAAAGCACTCATCATTTTGCTGTCACAACGTAAAAAGCGAGGATGAGTTTTTAGCCCTGCATGATTTTTTTGCCAGTACTTCCGTAAGCAATCTCTTGCCGGAATTCATCGGAGGAAGGGCTTTGGAAATACTAAAAAAGAAAAACGTAACGCTAAAAGTTTCTCCTGAGATTTTTTTGACGGAAGAAGGTTTTTCTCAGGAAAAAACCGCGGCGTTCCGTGCCCTGTATGATGAGGGCGTAAAGATAAAATTGTGCTCTGGAAAAATCCTTTTTACGAATGTTCCGATTTCAAGCTTTGCAGCTGATTTATGCAATTCCACTTTGTTCACAAAAGCCGAAGTTACGGAACTGATTCAGTCTGAATAAAATCCGCCGCAAAATCTGATGCCAGATTTACTTTAAATAAACCATTAGCAGCATAATGTCACTGTTACGGATTCCCGAGGAATCCGCTACAAAATCTGATGCCAGATTTACTTTAAGTAAACCATTAACAGCATAATGTCAGAGTTACGGATTCCCGAGGAATCCGCCGAAAAAGTAGAAGTTCCCTTACTTTAAATAGACCATCAGCAGCATAATGTCAGAGTTACGGATTCCCGAGGAATCCGCCGCAAAATCCAATGTTTTCTTACTTTAAGTAAACCATCAATAACATTATATCACTGTTACGGATTCCCGAAATCCTGCTCGCCTGTCCTAATGTGAGCGGCCTTACGCTTTCGAGTTTTCCCCGGCTCTCAGAACTCAATGCCGGAATCTTTCCATAATCAAAACCCGCCGGAATATGGAATTTTTCCATCTTGTGCATTTTTGCAATGCGCGCGTCCTGTTTTTCGATGTAATACTTGTATTTTGCATCTTCCTGAGCGATTTCCCAAATCAAAGGTGCGAATCCCGGATTTTCAGCATCGCTTTTTTTGAGGAGCAGCTCTACGGCTTCATCCACCTGCTGATACTTTAGGTTTGTCGCATCCATCTGTGCCTTTGTCTTTATGCCGACCTTAAAGGCTTTTTCTGCAAGACGGCGGTCTGCCGTGTCGTGCCGGAGCTTTAAGCGGTATTCTGCGCGCGCCGTAAACATCCTGTAAGGCTCTTTTGTTCCAAGAGTTACGAGGTCATCAATCAAAACGCCGATGTAAGCCTCATCACGGCCGAGGATGAGCGGTTCCCACTCAGGAATCTTATGGAAAGATGTGTTTCCATTTGATTTCTGGAAATCTTCGAGCATATTGTTCACGAGTTCAGTTTCTTTTTCGCTGATTTCTGCAAAATGCTTTATTTCTTCCTGCGTAAAATAAGGTTTTGGCATGAAGCAGCCTTTTTCCGCGCTGGCAGGGCTTTGTCCAAGTCCAGATTTTGCCTTGCAAAGTTCGCCGCATTTTTCGATATGTGCCCTTGCGTAAAGAGCAGCGTTTATTCCTGCCACGAGTCCCTGTCCTGCGGCTTCTTCATATCCTGAAGTTCCGTTGATTTGTCCGGCATTAAAAAGTCCTGAAACTCTTTTTGTCTCAAGACTTGGGTAAAGCTGTGTCGGCTCAACATAGTCGTATTCTACTGCGTAACCCGGACGGGCAACGTGACAGTGCTCAAATCCTGGAAGCGTGCGCAGGAAAGCATCCTGAACTTCTTCCGGCAATGAGGAACTCAGTCCGTTAAGGTAAATTTCATCTGTATAAAGTGATTCCGGCTCAATAAAAAGCTGATGGCGCTCACGTTCTGCAAACCTCATCACCTTGTCTTCGATTGAAGGGCAGTAGCGGGGACCGATTCCGCTGATTTTTCCAGAGTAAAGGGGAGAGCGGCCGATGTTTTCGCGGATGATTTTGTGAGTCTCTGCATTCGTGTAAACCAAATGGCATGGAACCATCGGGCGGTCTATGGTTTCATCCTCGAAAGAAAATGGAACGACCGTATCATCTCCCGGCTGCAGCTCAAGATTTGAAAAATCCACGGTGTGCTTTAAGATTCTAGGAGGAGTTCCTGTCTTAAGCCTTCCTGTCGTAAATCCAAGCCGGTTCAAACTTTGTGTAAGTCCAAAAGCTCCCTGTTCACCTATTCGTCCGCAAGGAGCGTCATATTCACCGATAAAAATCCTTCCGCCCAAAAATGTTCCCGTCGTAAGTACGCATGAGCGGACTGGAATTACTCTTCCACGTTCCGTTACGACAGCCGTGATTTTCTGTCTTTTTCCTGATTTTGCGGCTTTTGAGAGGAGCGATGTTTCCGTATGCTCACCCGGAATCTGTCCGCTTTGGATACTCTCTGCAGGTGGAAGGGGAGTGTCAGATTCCGTCGTAAGGATGTCGACAACGGTGTCCATTAATGTAAAGAGATTGTCCGTGGTTTCTACCGTCTGCCGTGCGATTTGAGAATAGAGGATTTTGTCAGCCTGAGAGCGCGGAGCTTGAACTGCAGGCCCGCGGCTTTTGTTGAGCATTCTGAACTGAATCATTGATTTGTCGATGAGCTTGCCCATTTCTCCACCGAGAGCGTCTATTTCACGGACGATGTTTCCTTTTGCGATTCCTCCGATTGAAGGATTGCAGCTCATTCTTGAGATGGAATCAATTGTCTGAGTGATGAGAACCGTCTTGAGTCCCATTCTTGCGCTTGCCAGGGCAGCTTCGATACCAGCGTGACCGCCTCCTACGACAGCCACATCATAAAAATCATAAAAACCGGACATAATTCAACAAGTATAGTGATTTTTATGATTATGTACAAATGACATGCTGGTGAAAATCATCATCAATCAATCAGCCTTGATTGTTTTAGGATTGGATTTTATCATTGTTTCGTAGTGAAGTTTTTTAATTCAAAAAGAATCAAAAGACATTTAAGGATTTCTCTCTCTGTTTTTTTTTATGTAGCTGTACTTTCTTTTTTTTCATGCGACTTTCATCAGGGAATGACCGATTCAATCAATAAATTTTATGATGGTGATTCTTCTGTAGTCAGGCGGATAAAATATTCAAAATCTGATTCAGAACTGATAGGAACGCGCTTCGTTGTTCCAAGATTTGCAAAACTTGGCGTAAAAGTTAATCTGTATGCACCTGATGATTCCTCTGAAAAATTGCCATGTCTTTTTAACATACACGGCGGCTCTTTTGTGGAAGGTTCGGCCGATCTTCTTGATTCCCAAAGTGCAAGGCTGAGCGAGCTTTGCGGAGCTTTTGTCGTTAACATTGACTATTGCTATGCGGATGAAAGGCCGATTGATTATTCAATTCAGGAAGTCGTCGATACAATCAGCTACTTTTACCTGAACGCAGAGAAGTTCAACCTCGACAGGAGTCGTTTTTCTGTCTGCGGATATTCTGCCGGAGCGTACTACGCTGGAAATGCCGCCGTGCGCTTGAGCGAAAAAGGAATAAGGCTTTTCTCTCAGGTTTTATGCTACGCTTACATTGGGGAAATCCGGGCTGATTTTCTGGAACTGTCTTCAAGCAGGCGTTCAAAACTCGCTCCTGCGCTTTTCATCGTCTGCAGCAATGATTTTCTTTCTGAATCGTCCCTGACCTACAAACTTTTGCTTGATGCAAATGACGTAAAGACAAAGACCGTCCGTTATGGAAATGCAAGGCATGGTTTTATCGAGGTGAACAATGATGAGTATACGCTTGCAAGGACACCTTCGAGTTTTCATCAGCGGAATCTGAATCAGCAGATTTATGCACGCAAGGCGGAGATGCACATAGCTTCATGGGTCAGATACCTTCGCTGATTAAGTGACTTTTATTCTATTTTAATCTATAATCTCACTCATTATGAAATTCACCATCAAGCGCGCGGCTTTTTTCTCAGCTGCTTTTTTGTTTTCTTTAGTTTTAAATGGCTGTTATGGCAAATTAGGATACAGTGTTGTTTTGTGGAATAATCCTGAGCACAACTTGACCGATGGAACCGTTTGTAAAGTCCACATCAAGTCAAACATCCTGCAGGTTTATGTAATTTCAGTTCCAGGCTCAAAAGAAAAAATCGAAGTTCCCCTGTGGCAGCTTACGGAACCTGCCAGTAAGAGAAAGACTTTAAAGACTCTTGCCCGGCTTTCTGACTTTGAGCACACATATGCTTCCGTAAAACTCGATGGTCTTCCAATCCGTGCAGAAGCCGTAAACACCGCAAAGCAGGTTTACCGTCTGCGCGAAGGTGAAATCATCAGATGCCTCTACCGCACGAACGGAGCTGCCGTTACGAACGGAAAAGGCAACATGAGCGGAGAGTGGCTCAGAGTCCTTACAAGTTCAGGAACTCAAGGCTGGTGCTTTTCTCACAATCTTGACCTTTTTAAATCAGAAGGAAACCTTGATAAACACGAAAAATCAGAGGATTTAAAGGCGCTGGCTGATTCTCAGCAGATTCTGGAAAAAATCATTGAGATTTCAGAAAAGCGCTGGTATCCAGATTACTACGTTCAGCAGATAAAAACTAAAAAAATTGACCTGCGCACGATGGACGAAGATTACGGATTCTACATCAGCCTTTCAGAAGCTAATGACGGAAGCGGATCGATTTCAATCCGCCACCCTCTTGATTCTGAAAACTGGAATTTTGAAAAAATTTCCCGCGCGTTAAACGGAAACTATGTCTTTGAGGGCGCAAAGGTCGAAATCACCCTTAAAAACAACGGGGAACTCATCGCTCAATATGTCGGTGACGACGGAAAGACAAAATCCTTGAGTTTTGTTTCGCTTGAGGAAGATGTCGTTGAAGTAATTCAAAATGAAGTTCTTCGCCGCGAAAATGAGCTTCAGAAAATTGCTTCTGCAGGCCCTGTCTTCAAAAGCTCAAACTATGGAACCATTGAGTTCAAAGACTATACAACCCTCACATGGAAGAATTTCCACCTGCTTGTTCCGACTGTCATTGACAGAAAAGCTCAGGGAACTGTCACACTGTCCATCGAATATTTTATAGCAGACAATCTTAAGTCTTCGTATGACGGAGTAATCACAATGCACTTCCGCGAAATGGAAGATGAGGTAAATTTCCTGTACAAACTTACTGAAAACGGACTCCGCCTAGAAGATGCAACTCACGCTGTAATTAAAAACGGCGTGATTACATCCCGAAGTCAAAGCCCGATGGTTCTGTTCTTTGAGAAAAAATAGGTATTGATTATGGCATTCGTTCAATTTTCTAAAGTGTCGCTTTCTTTTGGAGACCGCGATATTTTAAAAAGTGTTTCCGTAAATCTTGCTTCCGGCTCAAAAGCTGCCCTCACTGGTGCAAACGGAAGCGGAAAATCAACTTTAATAAAGGTCATGGCAGGTCTCGTGCAGCCGGATGACGGTCAGCGCGTTGCGCAAAAAGACGCGAGAATCGCCTATCTTCCTCAAAGTGGCCTTACTCACCACGGATGTACTTTGCGCGAGGAAGCCGACAAGGCATTTTCTTTCGGATATGAGCTTCAGGAAGAACTGGAAAAAATCGGCGACCAGCTCAAGGAAGACAATGGAAATCAAAAAGCCCTCCTTGAAAGGCACGATGCAATCCTGACGGAGCTTGAAAATTCCGGATGGAACAGGCGCTCAGTTCTTGCAGAACAGATTTTAATCGGACTTGGATTTTCAATTTCCGACCTCGATAAAAAATGCGAGGAATTTTCTGGCGGATGGCAGATGCGAATTGCGCTGGCAAAAGCCCTCATGGTAAATCCAGACATCCTCCTTCTTGATGAGCCTACGAACTACCTCGACATCGATGCCCGCGAATGGCTTGAAAAATTCCTGAACAATTTTTCCGGCGGATTTCTTCTTGTAAGTCACGACCGCTACTTCCTCGATCACACGATTAACGAAGTCTACGAGCTTTTTAACGGAGAACTTCACCGCTATCCGGGAAACTTCACGCACTACGAAAAAGTCCGCGAGGTAGAGCTTGAGACTCTGATTCACGAGTACGAAAAGCAGCAGGATGAGATTCAGCATCTTCAGGAATTCATCGACCGCTTCCGCTACAAGGCGACAAAAGCCGTTCAGGTTCAGGAAAGAATCAAGATGCTCGACAAAATCCTCGAAAAAGAAATCGTCATCCCGGAAAGCCTCAAAAAGATTCATTTTAAATTTCCGGCCACTCCTCACTCAGGCCGCCTCGTCGTAACACTAAACGGAATTACAAAATCTTACGACGGAAACACAAAAGTCATCGACAACCTCGACCTTCTGGTAGAAAATGGCGACCGCCTTGTAGTTGCCGGACACAACGGAGCCGGAAAATCAACCCTCTTAAGGATAATCGCTGGAATCGATGGCGATTTTTCTGGAGAGGTAAAACTTGGCTCAGGCGTAAAAATCGGTTACTTTTCTCAGGACAACGCGGAAACATTAAAAGGCAGCGCGTCAATTCTTGAGACAATTGAATCCGAAGCTCCCCTTGAGCTCATTCCAAAAGTTCGGGACATGCTCGGTGCATTTTTGTTCCGCGGCGACGATGTCTTTAAAAGCCTCGATGTCTTAAGCGGTGGAGAAAAATCCCGCGTTGCACTCTTAAAGCTTTTGCTTCGTCCGGTAAACCTTCTCATTCTTGATGAACCTACAAACCACCTCGACATGCATTCAAAAGACGTCCTGCTTGAAGCCCTCAAGGATTTTGGCGGAAGCGTTATTTTTGTAAGCCATGACCGTGGCTTTATCGAAAGTCTTGGAACTCGCGTGCTTGAGCTAAAGCCTGGAAAATTCAGGACGTTCCCAGGCGATTACGCTTATTACATGGACAGGCTTGAGCGCGAGGCAAACGGTGAGATTTATACGGAGGGGGAAGTCTCCCCCTTCGCCTCATCTAAAGAATCGGCTGCCCCCTCTCCTAGTGGCTTCGCCCCTAAAACCCCGTCTCCTTCTGAAAAAATTTCTGATTCCAAGTCAGAGGGCAGGCTTTCCTGGGAAGAACAAAAGAAACTTGACTCAGAGAAACGCAAGATTGAAAGGCAGATTGCATCTCTTGAGGCGGAAATTGCCGAAACCGAAAAAGAAAAATCTGCCGAAGAAAACAAGATGTCAAATCCTGAAGTTTACTCAAATGGAGAAAAGGCAAAAGCCGTGCAGGAAAGGATTTCTTCCCTTTCAGCAAAACTTGATTCACTTAACGAACAGTGGATGGAAGCGGCATCTGCACTTGAGCAGTTTTAAATTGCGCGAAAACGTGTTAAAATAATTACTCTACTAAAAAAATGTCTGTCTGGAGGTTTTTATGAAAGTTTTGGTAATTGGCGGAGCCGGATATATCGGAAGCCACGTCGTAAAGGAATTGATGGCAAACGGACACAAGGTAACTGTTTTTGATAATCTTTCAAGCGGGCTTCGTGAGAATCTTTTTAAGGAAAATGATTTCGTTTATGGAAACATACTGATTGAGCGTGATCTCGAAGCGGTTTTTTCCCGCGGATTTGATGCTTTCATTCACCTTGCGGCATTCAAGGCTGCCGGCGAATCAATGGTCGAGCCGGAAAAATATTCAATCAACAACATCACCGGAACGCTTAACATCATGAACGCAGCCGTAAAGCACAACTGCAAAATCATGATTTTCTCTTCAAGCGCTGCGACTTTTGGAGAGCCTCAATATCTTCCGATGGACGAAAATCATCCTCAGAACCCGATCAACTATTACGGATTTACAAAACTTGAAATCGAGCGTTTTATGGAATGGTACGATAAGCTTCGCGGACTCAAATTCGCTGCCCTGCGCTATTTTAATGCGGCCGGCTATGATCCAGAAGGCGTTGTCACCGGTCTTGAGCAGAAACCGGAAAATCTTCTGCCTCGCGTAATGGAAGCTGCCCTCGGACTTCGTGAGCTTAAAATCTTCGGAACAGACTATGATACTCGTGACGGAACTTGTATCCGCGACTACATTCATGTCACTGATTTGGCGCGCGCTCACGTACTGGCTCTTGATTACATTGCAAAAAATAAAAAGAGCCTCAAGCTCAACCTTGGAACAAACAAGGGTACCACCGTAAAAGAAATCATCGATGCGGCAAGAAAAATTTCAGGCAAGCCTATTCCTGTGGAGGAAGCTCCAAGACGGCCTGGAGATCCTGCTGAGTTGTATGCAAAATATGACCTTGCAAAAGAGCTTTTAGGCTGGGAGCCTGAGTACAGCGATGTTGAGACTCTCGTTGAGACCACATGGAAGGCATATACAAAAAAATAAAAACTTTTCTGGAGACAATTGATGGATACATTTGAAACATTAAAGCAGACCCTCGCCAATGACAGGGCGCATATGATTGAGCTTGAGAGAGTTCTTTCTTCTATACCTGCCATTGCCCCTGAGAGCGGCGGAGATGGAGAAAGCAAGAAATGCGCTGCCCTTGAGAAATGGCTTTGCGAGGCCGGATTTTCCAAGGAACAGATGCAGCATTTTGACGCTCCTGACAAACGTGTTTCTTCTGGTGTACGTCCGAATGTCGTCCTTACGATTCCCGGCAAATCTGATGAATACGCAGTCTGGGTCATGGCTCACATGGATGTAGTTCCTCCGGGAGACTTAAAACTCTGGAAAAGCGATCCGTTTTGCGTGCAATACGAAGAATCAACTGACAAATTGATTGGACGCGGTGTTGAGGACAACCAGCAGGGCTTGGTCAGTGGCGTGTTTGCTTCCCTCGCACTCCTTAAAAACAAAATCGTTCCTGAGCATACCGTAAAGCTTCTGTTCATGGCAGATGAGGAATTCGGCTCAGAATACGGAATAAAATATCTTCTTCGAAATCATCCGGAATTGTTCCGCAATCAGGATTTGATTTTGATTCCTGACGGAGGAGACGCAAAAGGCGAGACAATCGAAGTCGCTGAAAAAAACATTCTTTGGCTTCGCATTCACACAATCGGTCAGCAGAGCCACGGCTCAATGCCGGACAAAGGCAAAAACGCCCATCTTGCCGCCTGTGATTTGGCACTGCGCTTAAATGACTTGGAAAACTTCTTTAATGCAAAAGATGATTTGTTCTCTCCGAATTACTCAACATTTCAGCCGACAAAAAAAGAATCAAATGTTGAGACCGTAAACATAATTCCTGGTGATGACGTATTCTATATGGACTGCCGCATCCTTCCACGCTATTCCCTTGATATGGTTCGAGCCGAAGTAAGCAGACGCGTTCATGAGGTTGAGGAAAAGTACGGCGTAAAAATCGAGGTGACGGAACCTCAAGCCCAGCAGTCTCCTGCCACAAGCGTTGATGCGCCTGTCGTAAAAAAGCTTGCCCAGGCAATCAAAAAAGCACACGGAATTGATGCACGGCCAATCGGAATCGGAGGCGGTACTGTCGGAGCGGAACTTCGCTGCTGCGGTTTTAATGCCGCAATCTGGTCAACAATGGATGAAGTCTGCCATCAGCCAAACGAATACTGCTATGTAAGAAACATCATCGCAGATGCCGAAACTTTGTGTGCGTTGTTCACTGCAAAGTAAAATTACTTAAATATGCTTAAATGGCAAAAAAAAAGGCTGTTCCTTGTCTTTAAGGGACAGCCTTTTTTTGTCTTTAAAAACGCCGCTGATTTTTATCGAACCTTGAACATTATTCCGAGTACGGCGACAGTTATTAAAAGCTGAATTATCATGAATTTTATGAGAACTTGCGTCGGACTCCAGCCGTGATTTTTCCTCATGTGGTCATGAAGCGGAAATCGGATGTTCGTAAAGATGGAGATGTGCAGGAATCTCTTGAGAAAGACTTTTACAAGACCAAGACCGCCGTTTATGAAGATAAGGGTTGATGTCGCAAAAATCATGAATGGATTTCGGGTCACCATTACAAGCACGCCGATATAAAATCCCAGCGCGCGGCTACCTGCGTCTCCCATGAGTACATGGCTTGGAAAAGCATTGTGCCAAAGATATCCCATCAAGACTCCGGCCAAGCAGAATGTCATTACAGCCCAGGAAGCACCGTCTTCGATGTGCGGAACCAAAAGATAAGCTGAAAAATCCTTGTGTCCCAAAATAAAGTAAAAAGTGATTCCCATTGTGAGCAGGGCGACGAGTACCAGCGTAGAGCTTAATCCGTCAACACCGTCAGTGCAGTTTGTCGTGTTGATTGAAGCCCAGAGGATGACTGTTGAAATCGCGATGAAAATTCCCGGTGCGACCCTGACTGAATTTGAGAGGAAAGGCAGCCAGAAATAAATCTGATTGTCGCTTGATCCGTGGATTATGTAAAAAGCAAGAAGGACAGATGCAACCGTGCTGATAAAAAGGTCCAAGAGAGCCTTTCGGTATTCTCCCCAGCTGTTTATGCTGTGGTCATCAAGATAGCCTGTGAGCATCATGAGCCATGTAAGGATTAGGATGCTTGTTTTGATCCAGTCGAGCGGAACAAAAAGCATGCTCAGAATCACAAATGTAGAAACCCAGACGACACCGGCTCCTGTCGGCTTTCCTTTGGCAGCCTCAGCGTTTATTGTAAATTCCCTTCCACGGTCGTGTGGAAGCATGTCGTAAAACAGTGGAAGTGTGTATCGTATGATTAAAAAGCCGGAATATAGCGCAAGAGATATTAAGATAGCGTATGACTGCAAAAGACGTGCAGGACCAAAATACTGGGTCAAAACCCCACCAAGATAATAAAGCATAATAGAACCATTATATAAGCATCAATCTTTTTTGAGAAGTCCAGATTTTAAGTCAGCTTCCGCTCTCTCCCTGACTGCGCTGTGCCTCTTTTTCCCGGTAACGGTTCTTGGCAGCTTGTCGATGATTGCAAAATATCGCGGAC